>Ga0214543_1000821_pt1 | contig 56448 bp, 43 predicted proteins | sample CNSS2metaG_FD_160094 | JGI IMG/M metagenome (GOLD analysis project Ga0214543, IMG submission 160094) | Root nodule microbial communities from cowpea collected in UCLA plant growth center, Los Angeles, California, USA - CNSS2 | ecosystem: Host-associated > Plants > Roots > Nodule | place: USA... | reverse complement strand
TTTATCCACTTTCGCATCAACAATCACCAAAAAATCTCACACTTTAACATCTTTCAGAGTTTTATAACACAATAACACCAATAACCATACCACATATACAAGAAAAATATAGATAGCTCCCCTTACCTCTGATCCTTGCTCCAATTGAAATTTAACGAATTTTGCTTGTTGTCCAAGGCCCCCTCTATAGGTATCTTCTTCAATTCCTTCAACCCTCACTCACACCCTCTAGAGCACGAAAATTTCCAACCTCTTCTCTGTTTTCCTTTGCTATCACTCACTCTCACTCTTGGCCTTCTCACACACTCCTTTCCCTCTGCCCAACTCAGCCCAATTTAATAAATTAAAAGAAAAACGAATTAAATTTATTTTTAAGTTTTATAACCATTATTCTTGTTTAGTGCACCTAAACTGACACCCCTCTGTTTTCTCATGGAATTCCTATAGTTTTTCAGATTTTCCATCACCTGGCCTCCTAACTACCAAGTTCATGCTCAACCACCAAACTAATTCATGTTCCTTATCAATTTATTGATTCGTACAAACTTAAATCATGTTTTCACATTCACAATATAGTAGCAAAGTAAAACAAAATTAAATAAATCTACTAATGACATGCTCAAGACTTGAACCCAAGTCCCTTCAACCTAATTAAGTGCTCTAAACCACTTAGGTTCACATTGTTTCTTGTCTAGGATTTATCAAAGAACTCTCATAAGGTAGTCCCAACCCTTCATTTCTTATATTTTTTTAATTATTTATTTTTATGAATTTCCTGGATCTCACATCCCCTCCTTGCCTCCACTTTAATTCCTACTTTTCTGATTTCCAGAGAATTTCTATAGTTTCTAGATCATTTAACCACTTGGCAAAATAGTAAAACATAAGGATAATATTCACTCTAGCCAAGATTCGAACCCACATCCTTCCTACCGATCAAACACATGCACACCAACAAACTATGACATGATTCATGTTAATTCACACATACATACAAGCTTAAACCATGCTTCCGCACTCATAATATATTGGTAAAATAAAACACAATTAAAATATCACACTAATGGCACATCAAGACTCGAACTTAAGTCCTCTCAAGAGAACTAAGTACTCTCAACCACTTGAGCTAGTACTATTTCTTATATAAGACTTGTCAAGGAATTCTCTTAGGTTATTCTCAACCCACAATTACTTGTACTTTATTAGTTATTATTTATATGAATTTACTGGGTCTTACATTCCCTCCATCTTAAAAAAAAATTCGTCATCGAAAATTTCACTTACCAGGAAATAAATATGGGTATGATTCCTTCATGAGATCCTCTATCTCCCACATTGCTTCCTGCGTTGCTTCATCCCAAAGAACCTTTACCGTTCGAATCTCCTTCCCTCTCAACTTCTTGACCTTAGAGTCCACTATCCTTATCGGGTTCACGTCTAACATCAGATCATCCCTGATCTGGACATCATCTGCCTCTAGCACATGAGTGGGATCTACAATGTATTTCCGTAATTGGGACACGTGAAACACATTGTGCAAGTTTGCCAGGTGTGGTGGCAACGTGATCTCATATGCTACATGTCCGATTATCCTGTTGATCTGATATGGCCCTATAAACTTCGGTGTCAACTTTCTGGATTTGATCGCACTCCCAATACCCGTGGTCGGGATAACCTTGAGGAACACATGATCCCCCTCCTTAAACTCTAGCGGCCTCCTCCTTTTGTCTACATACGACTTCTGCCTACTCTGCGTCACACACATCTGATCTTGAATCAATTTGACCTTCTCCGTCGTTTGTTGTAATAGTTCTGGTCCAATAGTCACTGACTCTCCATCCTGATACTAACAGAGCGGTGTTCTACACCTTCTTCCATACAATGCCTCATACGGTGTCATTCCAATGCTTGAGTTGTAACTGTTGTTGCATGTGAATTCCACCAAAGGAAGTACTTCACTCCAACCACCCAAGTGATCCAATACACACGCCCTTAGCAAGTCTTCTAGTGACCGAATTGTTCTCTCCAATTGACCATCCGTTTGGGGATGATAGGCAGAACTCATTCTCAATTAGGTCCCTAGTGTTGCTTGCAAAGATTGCCAAAACCGTAAAGTGAATCTCGGATCACGATCTGACACTATACTTGCTAGAACCCCATGCAATCTTACAATCTCTCGAATATATAACTCTGCAAGTTTATCCATTGACATCCTAAGATTGATTGGTAAGAAATGAGCACACTTCGTGAGTCAATCAACTATCACCCAAATTGTATCATGTTCCTTTACAGATGCTTGTGGCTGGAATGTGTATTGGAAGAGTTGAGACTAGAATACAAGAAACCTGTACAACTGCAGGTAGATAATAAGTCTATAATAGACTTATCCAGGAACTCACAGAAAAAGCAAGCATATTGAGACCAAATATCATTTCTTGAGAGATCAAGTTATGAAGAAAAAGATTGAATTGATACACTACAACACAAAAGAACATATTGCGAACATCTTTACAAAGCCTTTGAGACAACAATGATTTAAGAAGCTTAGAAATATGCTAGGTCTAATGCAGTTAAACAATTTGGATTAAGGAGGAGTGTTATTGTATAATCCAAATTATGTTGTGTAACTAATTGTATTATACAATTAGTAATTTTTCCCTTTCCATTAGGGGTGGGCATGGATTGGATATTTAATGATCCAATCCACATCCATTTTATATCCAAATAATTGGATTAGATTTTTGACCCAAATCCATTTTTTTAGCAAAAGTAGTTTGGATTTTTTTAGAATCCAGATCCAAATATTTGGATCAAGATTTAAATCCAATCCAAATATTTGGATCAAGTTTAAAATCCAGAATCCATTTTTAATAAAAGAAATTTAAATTGAATTTCTTAAAACTTGTGTCATTAAGGCCCGAATGCCTCGGATGAGATCGACGATCCGGACGGACCCGACAGCCCGAACGATCAAGACCGGCCCGATGACCCGAACGGGCTCGACAACCCGAACGGGCCGGACAATCAGAACGGGCCCGAAAACACAAACAGGCTCGACGACGCGAACGGGCCGGACGACCCGAATGGGACCAACGACCCAGACGGGCCAGACGACCCTAACGGACAGGTCCAAATAGTCGGGCCCAATCGGGTAGTCGGGCACGTTCGAATCGTGGGACCGTCTGGGTCGTCAGGTACGTCAAGGTCATCAGGCCCGTCTGAGTCGTTGGGCCCATCCGGGTCGTAGGGCCCGTCCGGGACGTCGAGCCCGTCTAGGTCGTAGGGCCCGTCCGGGTCGTAGCGCTTGTTCGTGTCATCGTGTCATCCGGGTCGTAAGGCCCGTGTAGGTCGTCAGGCTCATCCGGGTCGCCAGGCCCGTCAAAGTCGTCCAAGTTGTCATGTCCGTCCGGATCGTCGGGCCCATTCGGGTCGTCCGGCCCGTTTGTGTCGTCGTGCCCATCCGGGTCGTAAGGCCCGTGTAGGTTGTTAGACCCATCCTGGTCGTCGGGCCCGTAAGGGTCGTCGTGCCCATCCGGGTCGTAAGGCCCGTGTAGGTTGTTAGACCCATCCTGGTCGTCGGGCCCGTACGGGTCTTCGGGCCCGTACGGGTCATCGGGTCATATGGGTCGTCAGGCCCATCCGGGTCATCGGGCCCGTACGAGTCTTCGGGCATGTCCGGGTCATCGGGTCGTTTGGGTCGTCAGGCCCATCAGGGTCGTCGTGCCCGTCTGGGTCGCCAGGTCGTCCGGCCCATCCGGGTCTTCGGGCCCGTTCAGGTTGTCAGGCCTGTTCAGGTTTTTGGGCCTGCCTGACTCGTTCGAGTCTTTGGGCTGCCTGACCTGTTTTCGTCATTGGTTCTGCCTGGTCCGTTCGGGTTTTCGGGTCCGCGTGACTCATCAGGTCATTGGGCCTGATTGACTCGTTCGGTTTGTCGGGCCCGCCTATCTCGTTCATATCTTTAGGCCCGCCCAACCTCTTATGGTTGTCGGGCCTGTTCGATCCGTATTGGTCGTCGAGCAAGGCCCATCCAAGTCTGAATTTAGTATAGTTCCTCTCAACCTTTAGTCTAACCCAACTAAAAATTTAAATTGAAAATTTGGATTGGATTTTTTGGATTATCCATATTTAAAAATCTTGATTTATAAAATGGATATCCAATCCATAAGATATATAAAATGTAAATTAGATTGGAATCCATATCCATTAAATGGATTTTAAATGGATTAGATTTTTAATAAAATGGATTATAAATAGAATGGATTGGAGTAAAAGTGGATTGAATCAAGAAAATTAAATTTTTTGCCCACCCCTACTTTCCATTCTATCTTGTATATAAATTTTTATACATATCCTTTAATAGTTAACGGGAATACGTCTCAATTCTCAATCCTCTGCTTTGCCTCCCTTTCTCTCTTCATTCTGTTTGCACCAACATTATTTGACTACCCTATAATGGACTTACATTACCATTTATTTTTCATATAAATTTGAAATTTATACATTTTATTTTTCATATAACTTTGTAATTTATGCACTTTCTCTTATATTATTTTTACTTAAAATTATGGATTAAATATAAAATATAAATATAAATGTTATATTTAACTAAATGTATATAAATATTAAGTTTTTAACTTACTAAAATAATATATCATAAGAAAGGTAGATAAAGAGATTAACCTCTGCTAGTTTTAGTATGATAGAAATGAGATCCGGAAATGTTACTCCTAATTTAGAAGTTATTTCCAATTAGGATAAGAATTATTTCTATTGCTCTTGGCTATATTCTTCTATTATCAATCTCTCGTGAAAAATAAACAAAATGAAAATAAAAATTAAGAGAATCTTTTCTTTATAAATGGTCTTAATAATTACTCTAAGAGTCATCATTATTTTTTTTTAATATTCACTCTATAACCCTATAAATTAATTAAGAAAAGTTCTCGCAAAGGATATATATTTAGTAAATAATTGTGCAAAGATAATCGCAATGAGCAAAGATACTCTAACACATGCTTTCAAACTTTTAACACTTTGACAATTTTTTATATTAATTTTGATCAATAAAGGAGATTTTTTTCCACATTTATTATTTTAAAATTATCCTTTCAATAATTCTTTTCAAAATTAAAATAATTATTTTGTTAGTTTTATCAAAATATTTTTAAATTAAAATAATTATTTTATCAATTTTATCATTTTTTAAATTTACCTTTATTTTTAATTTGAATTTTTTTTAACTTAACCATTTTTTAATTATAAAATTAATTATGAAATAAATAAAAGCTATTTATAATAAAGTTACAAAAATATTTATATTTAGTTTCATAATTACAATAATAACATCAATAATATTTATATCTATACATAAAAATATTTTCTTTTTGTGTCCATATTTATGTTTTAAATTTAATTTATGAATAAAAAATTATTTAAATTAAAATAATTATTTTATCAATTTTACTAATTTTATGAATTAAAATTATTATTCTCTCAATTTTATAGTGTTTTCTTAAATTTAACTTTAACTCTTTTTTTTTTTTCATTTGACCGTTTTTTTATGTGTTTCCGTTTGATTTGATCGTTTTTTTTTTCGCTGGTATTCAATAATTTAATTTAAGTTTTAATTTAATATCTTAATTTCATATTTTATTATTAATCACAATTTCCAAATCCATGTAATTATAAAACCGGGTGTCAAAATAACTTTCTCCCGTTGCAATCCTCTTAATCAAGTGAAACCTAATTGGCGCGAAATTTATTACTTCTTACCCTATTCTGTTTCATGTTTTCTCCCAATTTTTCTCACTCAAAAATCTGCTTCCTAACTGCAATGGAGCCCTTCAATGCTGCGATTCCCTAATTTCTTCTCCGCCGTCAACGTCGGTCGCTCTAAACTCCCTCCATTTCTTCTATCCGTTTCAGCCGCCGCATCTCCGTCGGGGAACAGAAACCCGCCGCCGCTCCTGATGGCGCCGCGCGATTCGATGGTGGCGGAGTACGCGAAATCTAACCGGTCGTTGTGCAAGGCGTGCTCGAAAGCCATCGGAGGAAAGACCCTGAGGTTGGCTTTGGTCTCCAAGGGTTCTCCATACGACGTCGTCAAATGGCACCACCTCCATTGCTTCCCTGTAGCCTCTCATTCTCCTCCCTCTCCTCAGGCAATCAAAGGCTTTTCAACCTTGAAGGTTTCCCGTCTCTTCTCTTGTTTTTTTCTCTTTCAGACAGTTCGCTTTACTTTTCTTTTCTTTGTTTAATAATGAAGTTACATAAACACCTGTTAGGAGTACCATGATGAGTAGAATGAACTACTTTGAGTGATACTCTTTCACTTAGTGGATTAGTATTTTTGGGTTGGACTCTCCTCTTGGATATAAGTCCTAATCATTGTTGTTTTCATTGAGATTTAGGTGACAAAAAAACTTACCTGTAGGCTGGATTAAGGTGGAAACAGTATACCCATAGGTAGGTGAAGCCGTCAAAGAAACAAAGACTGCAATTGGGTGAAGCCGCTGTGGACTTCCTTCTTTATAAGGGAGTAACAATGTTAGGAGTCCTACATTAAGTATAATGAACTGCTTGATATAGTACTCTCTTAAGTAATAAACCAATCTCTTGGGTTAAACTCTTTTCTGTAATTATATATAGTAACAACATCCCTCACATTTCATGACAATGAACAGACTTCTTATATTTGTTAATCCTACCCTAACTCCTTTAGATTAGAATTTGCAAACTTAAGTTTGGGTTAAAGCAAATGCAACTCAACACTTGCATGTACAAAACTGAGTTTCTAAACTAATTTTAGGGGGCTAATATACTCTTGAGAATAAGCCAAACATGTCTTGAGATTGAGCTTACTTTTCAAAAGGAGTTTGTATTATCCCAAACTGAAAACCAAACATAGTCTTAATTGTTTGAAAAATGTTCCACTATACTAATTTCCTTAATTTTTGAAAAATATTTTGCCATTTCTCTTGTAACAGAAGATGCTTATGGGAGTTTGTGTAATCTTGTGAAACTTTAGTGACGTTATTGTAATTTACTCTTTTTTTTTTTCAAAAAAAAATCATAAGAATGAAGAATGTTTTTGTTATTAGAAATGTTAATTCCACATATTGGAGAGATACGTTTCCTTTTTAATAGTGTGCATGATTATTAACGCCAAAGATGTGGGTGATCCCATACAAGATGTTAATTATACATTTTCAAATATATATTTTTTTTGTAGAAAAATCAGAAAGGCTATTAAAAGACACCCTTTATTATTGGTTTATTTATTGTTTTGAATTTGTTAAAAAAATGACAAGATTATGACATTTCCCATTTATCTAAGGAAACATTGTTTGTGATTTTGTAATTTTTAAATAGTAAGGAGTGTATTAGAACGAGTTAGTTATGGAGTGTGTTCCTGAGACTCTTAAACTAGAATTTATTAAAATTCATTAAAAGTAAGACTTGTGTGACAATTTTTATTAAAGCTTAAGTTGTTTCATGCCATTAATTTGGTATCACTTGGAGAATTGGAGTTGATGGCTTTTATCGTTTGAAGAAATTTTGACATTTTAGATTAGTTAAATAGATAGTATTATAACCAGTAGACTTTAATCTGTTTAATGTCTTGACTGCATGTTGAAGCTTTAGCGGAGCTTTTCATGACTTTCTTTTTTAAAAGTTATGTTTTTTTGTTTGTATTATTTTATCTATGCAGAGTAGTGACCAGGAAGCTCTGATAAAATTATTTGCTGAAAATGGCAAGTCTGAAGAGGTGATAACTCAATTTGATTGAAGTATTTCTCTTTTAATTTGGATTTTTGTTCTATATCTTATTGTTTTAACATGTCTGTAATTGTAGTAGCATTATGAATAAAAAATATCTTCTGAATTTTGACCTAATTTAACTACTCTCTCTGGTTGTGTTTTGCACTTATTTAATAGGTTTGTAAAGCAACAGAAGATGTAGAAAATGAACTTCAAGAGACTGAGGAACGTGATTCAAAGAGAAAAAAGGTAAGCACACAAACTGTGAAAGAGATTGTATCTTAAAAAGAGAGAGTGGAGGGTGGTTTTAATGCTTCCTGTTAAGAAGGTTTTCAAAATTTTGCCTAAAATAGTGTGTTTAGTATTTCCTTCTTGGGTGTGATATAGTTATATGCAATCCATTATCTTTTTTATGCCATTCTAGATCTCTTAATCTTGAATAAAGGTACTGTAACGAATATTAGAATTGAGGATTTGATGAAGAAATGTGTTTCTAATTTTTTTTTTTTGTAATTATATGTAAAGGAGTGTTTCTTGATATTCTTAATTTTGCCTGTCACGAATGTATACAGTTGAGCTTAAAGACATTCAGTGTAGGTTTAGATTATTTTCCAGGATTTATTTATGGTGCTCCATGAAGGAAAAATGGACTGGTGGCCCAAGTTGTTAGAATGTATTATTGGTTTAATGAATAGCTGGGATGTGAAACTTGTAATTAAGGGCTTAATTTACCAATATATTGTCAGAATTGTTTGAGTTCGTTGAATTGGTTAGCTTGTTAGAAAAGGTTAACTTATGCATTGTATCACCTATTTGACCTAGGTGTTGGTTGCTCATTACTTCTCTGTTTATCTTTGATGTAAGAGTTTCTATAAATGAATGAATTAGTTAAGAGATGAAATAATCTCTCTTAACCTTTTGTATTTGTTTTAACTTGTCTGGAGTAGTAGTATTATGAATAAAAAAAAAATTCTAATGAAGGACTATTTTTTATGTAGTCTATCTTAAAAGCAAGTCATTTAATTGGACTCTATAAGTGCTGAAAAGATATGGGGTTGACAAGATTTTGGAATTGTTACTCGCACGGTGATGTGATTGTCTTCACCACTGTCCTTTAGGAAAGAGCACAAACTCATGGTGCTAGAGAGGCTTCTAGGGTTTCTAGAGTCTGTAGAATAAGTAATAAAGGACTAATTTGTAACTTTAAAACATTGACAATAAATATTTAAATACTAAAATAATAGTGTTACCTGCTACATCTGGTTAATATGAGTATTTACCTGTGATCCTAAGTTCACTTGGGATTATCACCACCTTATGATCCTGTTTTCCAATTTCTATTTTTCTCGGTGAAAGGCCTTATCTCTGCCAAGATTGTATTGTTAATTCTCTTTGTTCTTAATGGTTATTGCTCACAGTTGTGGACACCTGATGTTAAAGCTGCGGTGAGCATTAAATTTTCAGTTTCTGATGTCAACAGCAAATACAAGGTAAGGTTATACTCTTTTCTGTCTCTTTTTTTTTTTCGCGATGGCTCTAATGTCGGATTATCAATGTTATGCTTACAATTTTCTTTACTATTTTGATCTATTTTAATGTCTTTTTCATCTCGTGTTTGATTAAATTATTTCCTGATTCAGGATGCTACCCTTCTACCAAAATGGAAGGTATTCCAAACAGTCATATTTCTGGAACGGGTGAGATTAATAGTCGTGGTTTTCATTTGGTTGTATGTACTTTAGACAACTATAACCTTGTGCAAGATGCCTAATTAAAAATTCATTAGGAACATACATATAAATGCATTCTGATATGCTTAGCTTACATGTTTCCCTTGTTCAATGTACAATAATTTACAGGATGATGGTCTGCGTGATTCAAGTAAAATTGCTGCATTTGATTTTGATGGATGTCTTGCAAAAACAGACGTGAAGAGGTATTTCTTCATATGAAGTCATGACTTGTGATTAATAATGCTGTTGGCTTTTGTGGATCTATGGATTGGATATATTTTATCAAAATTGTTCTTTCAAACTGATATTATTGTTGTTGTTGATGTTGTGAGTTGGCATACATAATGCGTTTCTGATTATTAAGAAATTTATCCTTTTCATTTAGAGTGGGTGCAAATGAATGGACCCTCATGCATTCGTCAATTCCTGATAAACTACAGAGCCTATACAATGATGGCTACAAATTGGTGTGTCCCCAATTTTGGTGAAAAATACTTGATATTTACTGTGAATATTTGGTGGACTTTGGAACTTCTCTATGAAACTTACAGTTTGCATACTCTCGCTTTTGTTTTCTATAGGTAATTTTCACCAATGAATCCAATATTGAACGTTGGAAGAATAAGAGGCAAGTGGCTGTGGACTCAAAAGTTGGACGTCTGAATAATTTTATTGAGAGAGTGAAGGTTCCAGTTCAGGTGAGTTTTTTGGCACAACAGATGTATCTTCTGGTATTAACAATTTAATTATGTATTATTTGTTTTGCTAGTTGACTTAAAATACATTTACAGTGTTTTCCATTTCTGGACTTAGGATTACTTGATTGAGAAGTTCTTATTAGTGAAACAAAAGCGAGGTGATGTTAAAATTACAGTGTTTTCCATTTGGGGACATAGGATTACGTGATTGAGATTGATTTTTCCAGTGAAACAAAAGCAAGGTGATTTTTAAAATTAGAGATGCTGTCTTTTTGCGTAATAGGTAAATATTTTTTTCTTTTTCTACCGGATAGGTAGGAATAGGCAATTAGGTTTATAGTATGAATGTATGTTTGATTTACTAAAAAATAAGAAACAGCGCACTGAGCATGAAAAAATGTGCCTTACCTTTTTTGTTTTAAAAATAGTCTAAAGTACAGGACAAAACACAGGTCAAGGGGATAAACCGGTGAATATTTCCATGCACTAATCCCGGTGAGAAAATCTATGCACAGCATAAGGGTTATTACAATAAATTGTGCGTTGTTTTATCTGTACTTCTACTTACCAAAACATAATGGCAATATATAGTTGTGTAGTCCTGTGTGCATGGAATAATAACACAACGACAATTCCTACTTGTTTGTGTTTCGTCCCTCAGTATACCTCAAAAGCACTCTTAAAGTTGGCAGTTCTTCAAACTTTGAAATATTCAATCTGTCCTGTGACATCCTTTCTTATCTTTAAACAGTAAAATATCTTTGTCATTGGCAACAAAGAAATTTCTCTTAAATTGTATTCTTTAGTGGAATTTAAAACTTATTATTTGTAAGTATTATATCATCATATTTTAATTTTTCAGGTTAAATAGTAATCAGATTTGATAATGTTATTAACTTACACCAGTATTGTGATCCCTTTTTGGGAAATTTTATTCTAAATTAGTTTGTTTGGTGTTATTTAAAGTGAAACATTTGTCAGTACTAATATCTTCCTAGTAACGTTGTTTTTCGTTTCTTCCTCCAACAGTCAAGTAAATAAAATTTTACCGCCACTTTTAAGGTGATATAGTTTTAAATTAAAGTGGTTATCCATAAAGAAGTTAAGTTGGTATCTTTGACATTTTTACTGCCTTTTACTGTTTGCCATTCAAGGGATTTCTTCGTCAATCCAATCATGTCCATGCTAGTAGTTCTTCTATTCACGGCCACAGATATTCAAATTGAAATTTGAACCTTTTGCATCTTTGTATTATTACTGGACATTAACTTTTTCGACCTATGAAAATTTAAGTCAAAGGTCTCACTATCATTGGGTGGTTTGGAGGTAGCAAATTGCCGGTTTCATTCCTTATTTAACAAGAGTAATAATGGCATATAACTCTTTTAAGTTGGGTGTATCCATACACCTTGTACAAGTTATCATTGGATCATAACATAATGGATAAACATTAATTATAGTCCAGATCTCGTAAGGTGGACGGATGCACCCTAATTTATACTGTGTATTTTGGAGTTCTTCTATGTAACACATACTATCGTGGTAAAATCAAGACTTTGTAGCTCATTCGCTTTCAAAAATATTTAGGCAATGCACAAGAAGCTGATTCAGTATTTATCTGTACAGGTTTTTATAGCTTGTGGGGTTGGTCTGAAATCAGGAGCAGACAAAAAGAATGAAGATGCTTTTCGCAAACCCAAACCAGGGATGTGGCATCTTATGGAGCAGCACTTCAACTCTGACATTGTCATTGATATGGATCAGTTATTTTTTCTTCCATTCAGTAGTTCAATTGATGCTATGTTTTTTTTATTCCTTTTTTCGAATAGTACCATATTTTATCCATGAAGTGATGATAATCTTAAAGATTCATTATCAATGTTGTAGATCCTTTTATGTCGGTGATGCAGCCGGGAGAAAATCAGATCACAGTGATGCAGATATTAAATTTGCAGAGGTAGTCGGACTATTTTAGCCATCAAAACCATTTAGAAAATGGTTGGCTTTTATGATTAAATCTTGTGTGAGCGCTTTTTTCTCTCTGATTAGTTTTGAAATCTATGGGTGTTTACTTCATCCAGTTGTGAATATTTTACATCAAGTTTGTACTTAATCTTATTTTACTGTTTGATTTAGAAATTGCTTTTCAAACTTTGCATGTTTTTTGTCTAATCTATTTATTTATTTTCAATGATTTCAGGCCATTGGTTTAAAATTTTACCTCCCCGAAGACTACTTTGCTTGAGTATCTAATTATGTCACTGGTTCATATGAAGGTTGTGGTGTTGTGGACTTAAGGTGCTTTATTGTATGAAAGTTACATTACCAAGTGGAAGTGTATGCAACAGAAAGGATGTAAATGGATTTTATGGATCATGGACTAATTTGTGGGCAATCCCATGTTTTTGTTCTTCAATACACTATTTTATGTCCGAGTACCTTTATTCATTTTAAAATAGATATAACTTCGTTGTGGGGATAAAAAAATAAAATAAAAGGCAGGTGACTTTTTTTAATCTTTATATTTCAAGCAAAGGGTAATGTACGAAAACAAATGAAGTATTAGAAGAATTAAAGTTAATAACGACAGTATAAATTATAGTTGGATTCAATGTATTGTTAATCCTTTATGTTTTAGTATGAATGTGAATCTAAGTTCGTCAAAATTAAAGTTTGATTAGAATGATAGTCCGTTATGATGCATCGATATTTTAATTTGGGTAATGTATCCGTCTGACACATCATGTTTAATACTTTATGATACTTTAATGATACTTATCAATGAAGTATGTAATTTATAAAGTCTTTGTACACTCCAATCAAATCTTTGAATAATGGCCAATTTGAGTGACAAAAAATAATTAGTTATTATATAACCAAATTGACAACAAAAATAGTTTTAAAAAATTATAATTAGTTACTAAATTGATAATCGGAATAGTTTTAATTATGAATTAGTGTTTAAATTGATCACTAACATTAGTTACTAGGTATTGGTCACCAAAATAATTGGTCTCTAATTAGAAAATTTTGATTCACACATTAACAATCATATATTTATTATATTTGTAAGAATTATTGTATACTTTTCAATATTCATATATCACGTATCTAGCACGTATTGTATCCTATTATTTTGAAAATAAACGTATCGACGTATTGGATACGTGTTGTATCTGATACACGTATCGTATCTGTGCATCAATGATAGTCCAGCTTACAAGGCACATTTAGTGAAAACAACAAAAATTAGGATTTAGGAGAATGTGGGTTAGTCCGGTTTGTCCTGCTCTAGACTCGTGCGAACTTTGGTTCGATCTGCTTGACCCACTCACGTTGCTATCCTTAAAACAAATACACACCATGCTGCATTATAAACTATGTACTTACATAGTATTATTTTACTTGTTGTTTTGCTCTTGTAACTCAGACTTCATGGATGTATTCCTCTTGACAATAGGAACTGTGACTAGGATGGCAAAACGGTCCATCTCAACCTGTTTTAGACCGTCTCGCATTAAAAAATGAGTGTACTTTCTTGACCTGTCTCGTCCTGCAGGTTGGCCTGCGAGCTAACATGCATTTGTGATGAGCAAAATAACAACTTTTTTATTTTCCCATGATGATTTATATTCATTTTCTGTCGAACTCATTCCAATTAGTATAACTAATCAAAGATAAGAAATAATAGCAGCGAAGATTATAGCTAAAGTACAAGTTGGTCGAATCACAATCGAATCATAGCACTTGGGTTGCTATACTCTTAAGTAGAAAGAGTTGCGCCTTGACTAATAGTTATAACTTTTAGCCTAGTGGTAAGCACTCGATCCAACAATTGGTACAAGTGATGAAAGATGTGGAGATTGAAAATGAAGAATATTTAATTTTGTAAACGGGCTACCGTGATAAATACACAATAGACACAATGTTTCCCTAATTAACATGAAATGTAATATATCTAACAATTATATTATTATATTAAGTTAGTTTAAAATATTTTTTTTAAACTTGAAAATACAATTTTTCACTTTTGTCCTTCCTTTTTCTTCTTTTTTTGGCATCTCTCTTCCATAGCTCTATCTCATTCTCACCTCTCATTTCTAACTCAATTTTCAACCTCAATCTTTCATTATTTTCAAACTCAAGTTTCACTACATTGAAATTGAGGATTTAAGGACCATTTTGGACCGAACAATTTCTTTTTTTGAGTAAGTTCATTTCTACCTTTGTGTTTTGAAGCAATCTATTTTTCTTTTACATGTGGTTTAGGGTTTAGGGTAAAATATTTTTTTCTTTCGTAAGAGGGAGGTTTGCGATGAAGATAAAAAAAAAATGCATCTACATCAACTAAACTTGAGAAATTTCATGAGTTCAAGATTTGAAGAAAAGAAAAAATAACTCTCTAAAGTTCATAGAATTACATATAATGAATTTGAAAATTCTTTAACAAGTAGTATGATAGCTTAGATTGAAAGGAATATTGCAACAAGTTTTAAATCTGATTCAATTATTGAAGATTTCAAGTCTTTTAAAGAAAGCAGATGAACACATTGACTAAAAGTAATCTTTGACATTTAATGATAGTTTTTTATGATTATTTTATGATATCATAATGATAATAATCATATTTTTTTTTGTATTTTATTATTATGTGTGCTTATTTTGAGTAGAAGCAATGAAGAGAGAAAATAAATATATTTTTTAATAAAAAAATAATCTATATATAAAAAATATAGTTTGACACTCTTAATCTCTTTGTTTAAGTTTATTTTTATATATTTAGCTTGATGAAAGTAAACTCCATGAAAAAATTAGAATATTGTAGTTCTTGTAAAAAAAATATTAATGTTTGATAATTATAATATTTTATTAACAAAATTTAAACTCTCAGTTGATATATCATGAAAAAACAATTAATAGAGGCGTACACCAAAATCAATTTTTTAATCTATGTTTGTTTTTTTATCACTGTTATTATTTTATTATGAATTTCATAAATACTTTGTTTAATAAAAATATTAAAAAAATAATTTATCACAATTTACATGTTTAAGTTTTATAGTTAAAAGAATATTCATATTAACTCATTTAATATTTTTAAATGTTACTTAAATTATTATCATTAACTTTTGTACATTTTAATTTTAAAAGAAGCTTTCATCCTTCAATATTCGAATGAAAAGAAGACATTCAATTAATTCACTATTGACATTAGTGACATTGACATTGACTATTAGTCTATCGGATTTTGACCAAAAGTGAGTAATATAATTTTGAGATCATTAGATTCGATCATTAGTATAATGCTTCAAAAAAATGACTTCAATAACTAAATAATTTGATCATTAGTATACTGCTTCAAAATATGTGAAGAAGTAGAATCTATCTTGTTTTCATCAATAATTTCCTTTTCATCACTTTTGAACCATGAATTTATTCTTTTATTCTTTAACAATATAGCTTTTTTAAAATAATATTAAAAAATATTTCATCATAATCTAATAAAAAATTGAGACACATAATTATTAAAAGAAAAATGTATTAGAGTCAAGTCACAATTAAAAATCGGTTATGAAAAATACATAATACATTATTTTTTTTTCTATATTCATAAAAAATGAATACATAAAAAGCTCATGAGATAAAAAGATAATGTTTTATTATAAAGTGAGAGAAGAGACAAGAAAGGAAGAGGATAAATGAGAAATTAGAGCAAAAATAATGAGTTTGTATCTAACTTTTTTTCCTTTAAAAACAAAAAGAAAACATATGAGAGCGAGAGATGATTACAAAATGTGAAAAACTAAAAAGACAATGAGAAGGAAAATAAAAATTATATTAATAAATATTTTGTTTAATTACTCTTTTGATTCATGTTTTCGTTTAAAAATGTTAAGCTGGTTCTCTAGTTATTTTTTAGTCTCAATTTGGTCCCGATTTTTAAAAAATTGATGCAATTTGGTCTTTTATGATAAATTTCGTTAAATTTCTTGAAACAGATCAACGACTTTTTCATTAAAATTGAATCTCTTAATATGGATGATTTGCTTTCTTGGTGTAATTAACATAAATCTAGTATCAATTTTTGGCCAAAAACAAGGAGCAAATGTAAGGCTCAATTATTTTATGCTTTTATTTTTAAGGGCTGCCCCTAATCAGTTGGGCCTAAAGGCTGGCCCATAGGGTGCCAAGGCCCCTAAAGCAGCCAAGGTCCTCATTATGCACTCACTTGCCAAAATCAGTGCTCTCACTCTTTTCTTTTCTCTCCATAGAAGCTCTACTAGGGTTTGGGTCTTAATCTTCTTCGCGTTAGCTAAACTCCATTCTTCAGTCCATGTAAGTTGATTCTCCATCGTACCTTTTTCATTCCCAGCTTTGTCATCATGATTCTAACTAGGGTTCACCATGGTAACCCATTTTGAATCTATTCCACTGTTTTACATCTCGTGAATCTGCTTCGTGGTCGGTAGTACTCACTTGCTTGGGTGTCGGGATATTCTACTAGCTTTTTCCAGGTAAGGGAAGCTAGAGTTTATGTTTTTAAAGTTATTTTGCCAATTTTTGGTCTGTTTGTATGGCTATGGTGCTTGAATGAGGCTGTTCGTCGAATAAAAATGTATGGTGTGCGAGTATGTTTGATTAATGTGGTGCTACTCTTTTTTCAACACTGCACACTTTTCGTAAAATGAAGGTTCCTACTTCGTTAATCGTTGGATCGAGTTGACATTTTAACAACTGATCCTTAACACATAATTCTTGACTTTGACCTGTCGAATCTTGAATCAGAGCTTTGTAGTGAGAGCAGTTTTTATCACAAGGTCACTGTAGTTTGGTTGTTGACAACACTGCACACTTTTCGTAAAATGAAGGTTTCTACTTCGTTAACCGTTGGATCGAGCTGATATTTTAATAGCTGATCCTCAACATATAGTTCTTGACTTTGATTGGTCAGATCTTGAATCGGAGCTCTATAGCAAGAGCAGTTTTTATCGCAAGATCATTGTAGTTTGGTTGTTGACAACCTTGACCTTTGTTGCTTGTTTGGTGCATAACTTTCTTTATAGTTATTCAATTAAGTTGGTTCTTGTTTCATTTGGTTCTTGATTCAATCATATTTAATTTGAATATAAATACAAAATTTTTGGAGCTTTACACAAGCTGCAGTTTTATTTCTAAAATCCTAAAATCGTTTGCATAATGTGTTGTTAAGTTGGATTGTTATGTTAAAGCATGAGATAAGTGGATATGCATGAGTAAAATGGCTTATGGGTTGTGAATGATGAGTTTGGCATGATCTTGACATGTGATGAGTATGGGATGGTTGGTTATAAATGTGACATGGAATTGGTATGAGCAATAATGTGATATTGATTGATGGAACATGATGTTGGTATGGTTAGGACGTAATTCCACCATAGTTTCATGGTGGTGCCTGATTTGGTAAGGGCGTAATTCCATTAATCTCTAGGTGATATCTTATGGTGGTGCCTCATTTGGCCAGGACGTAATTCCATGACCCCTATTAGTGGGAGTTCATGGTGGTGCCTCATTTATATAATTTAGTAAGGATTCAAGGTAAGCATTGCATCCTGACACTCTAAAGAGTCAGTTAGTCTCACAGAGAGCATACTGACTCAAGTGGTGAGAGTAACAGGAGGCCTGAAACACTTTAAGGCTAACCTTGTACCGCTTTATCTTGGCCTTGTATTTTGAGTACTTTAGATCCTTTACCCTGTTTTGTGTCGGCATCGTGGTGTGCCCTTGATTACTTTCCTTTAAAGTACCTTGGATACTTGTAGGAGCGACGTTATACTCCTTGACTCAGCTTCTTATATTATTATGTGTAATGTTTTCATTTAATTATTTTATTACTTAAATGGGACGTTACAGCAAAAGAGAAATTAAATCTAAATATTTTTATTCTTTATTTTATTTAATTTTATGTTTTATTATCTATTAATATTAAATGTTGTGCTTTATATAAAAGAAATAAAAAAAATACACAATTTAATTTTCATCAATTCGTAATATATACTACCTACAATTTTAAAAATTTAATAAATTTCAAACATACTTTTATATAATATATATATATATATATATATATATATAATTAATTAATTAATTTTTCTATTATATTTCATTATTTTTCTTGCTTTCAATGTATATTTTTTTTCTTTTCCTTTTTCTTTTTACATGTATATTCTTGTTTAGATTAAATTATACCTTTGTCCCCTATTTTCGTAGCAAAACATCAATTTGGTCTCTCAATTTTATTTAACTCAATCTGTCTCTTATTTTGGGAAATTTGATGCAAAGAAGTCATTTCCGTTAGTGGTGTAGTAACGGTGTTAAATGGGGTGTCACATGTCAATTTCTGGACTTTTTGAAATTTATTTATTTATTTATTTTTTAAATTTTAAAAATTAAAAATTTGTCACGTGTCAAGCTGACATTGTGCCACGTGGCAGTGATAGTGCCACATGTCACTATTATGGCAGGTGTAATTTTCTCATTCTCAATTTGGTCTCTATATTTTAATTTTGGTTAAAATACCTTTTTGGTCCTAATTTTCGTCAAGTTTTTTCAAATAAGTCCTAATTTTGGTTTTGTGTTCAAATAGGTCTCAATTTTCGTCAATTTTGTTCAATTGGGTTCTTTTTTGCTAACACCATTTAAATCAGTCATGAACATTGACTGCCACGTGTCACTTCGTGGTTTTTTTGAATTTTTTTATTTTTATTTTTATTTTTTAATTTATTTTTAAAGGTTTTTTAAAATTTTTTAAATGTACACGTGTCAACCCAGTAGCGTGCCACGTGTCACTTCGTGGTTGTTTTAAATTTTTTTTTTATTTTTTTGAATTTTTTTTTTAAATATCCATGTGTCAACACAATAGTGTGTCACGTGTCAATGTCAATGTTCTATCTTCAATTTGGTCCCTATATTTGATATTTTTGTTCAATTTAGTCCCAATTTTGTTTAAAATTGACCAATTTTGTCTCTATCAAAGATGTGACCAAATTTAATTTTTATATCAAAGTTATAATGATGTGAATTTTAATATATTATATAAAAATATTTAATAAAAATGTGAATTTTAATATAAAAATTAAATTTGATTTTAATTTGGAGAAGGGCTAAATTGGTTAATGTTAACAAAAATTAGGATCTAAATGAACAAAAATAACAAATATAGGGACCAAATTGAATATAGAACATTGACTTTGGCACGTGACACGCTACTAGATTGACAAGTGGACATTTATTAAAATTTAAAAAAAATAAAAAAAGTTCAAAAACATGACGAAGTGACATGTGACACGCTACTAGGTTGACACGTGTACATTTAAAAAAAAGTTTAAAAAAAATAAAAAATAAAAAATAAAAAATAAAAATAAAAAAATTCAAAAAAACCACGAAGTGACACGTGACAGTCACTGTTCATGGCCGTTAATAATTTAAACGGTGTTAGCAAAAAAGGACCCAATTGAAAAAAATTGACGAAAAGTGGGACCTATTTGAACACAAAACCAAAATTAGGACTTATTTGAGAAAACTTGACAAAAATTGGGACCAAAAAGGTATTTTAACCTTTAATTTTTGTCTCAATTTAGTCTTAATTTTTGAAAAAATTATGCAATTTTGTCCCCCTCCAAATTGAAACAAAAATTAACTTTTATATAAATGTTATACAAATATTTTTATTAAATTTGATTTTTTTATTCAAATTGATATTTTTATTATATATTTTCAACAAAACTAAGTTTATTTAAATTTGTTTCACATTCAATTTTACTTAAAATTGTTTTCAAATTTTAAATTTATTTGTTTTTTATTGTTACATAAACTAGTTACTTTTTCTCAAAATTATATAATTTTTATTTTTACACCAACTAAAACATTTGTACATAAATTATTGAATTTTACACATTTTATTTTATAAATATACAATTATTTAAAATATAAACTCAAATAAAAAACAATATTAAAGTACGATGTAATAAAATATCAATATAATTTATGAATGTTTTTGTTATTAGCATTATTTTCTATTAACAACTTTAAAACAATTTTAAATAAAGTTTAATGTAAAATATAAATTAAAATAAACTTAATCTTGTTAAAAATATTTACTTTAAATATTAATTTTGATAGAAATATTTGTGCACATTTATATAGAAATTAAATTTGGTTTCAATTTGGAGAGGGACAAACTTGCACAATTTTTACAAAAAATGGGACTAAATTGAGACAAAAATTAAAATACTGGGACCAAATTGAGAATAGGAAAATGACACATGGCATAATAATGACACGTGACATTATCACTACCACATGGCACGATGTCAACTTGACACATGACAATTTTTTTTTTAAAATTTTTAAAAAATAAAAGAAATTCAAAATATCAAGGAATTGACACGTGACACCCTATTTAACGCCGTTACTATACCAGGAACGGAAAGGACTTGATTGCATCAAATTTCCCAAAATAGGAACCAAATTGAGATTAAAAAAATCGAGGGACAAAATTGATATTTTGCTACGAAAATAGGGACCAAAGGTATAATTTAACTTCTTGTTTATTTTAATTGTTGATATTAACCATAAGGTAGAAGATATTATGATGGAAACACATTTCACAAAAATTGAAGGAGACTCCATGAAGATGATGCATCTGGATGCGAAATCATGAAATGGAGTTTGGAAAGTTTGGATGCGAAATCATGAAATGGTGAATGAAATGGAGTTTGGAAAATGGGTTGGGAGTGTTTCCTAAAGGAGGTTGGGTCAACCCTAAAGGAAAAGGTCTGGAGAAGTTAAGAAGACAAACTATCCTATTAAATTTAGAACAAAGAAAATATGCAAGAATGACATAAATTCTTATAATATTTCCAAGTTGTCTTTACAATGCGTGAGTTACTCCTATTTATAGAATGGACGAGTTAACCCAAGGCTCAAAAGAAGAAGCAAAGATACAAAGAATCTAAAAAGTTTCAAGAACCTTCTTCAAAAGCGAGGACGCATGCACCTTTTTTGGCTTGATGTGCAAGCTAGAGGGTGCCTTGGCCTCCAAGAAATGCTCTAAGGGTTACTTGAGGCCCAAGCAAGCCCAAAGAACGCCTTAGTTCGCTTGGTCACTCAAGAGTGAAATTGCAAAGCAAAAACTACACACTTTATGGGATGATGTCTGATTTAATCGATTATCGTACGTATATAATTGATTAAATTCACCAAACTTCCAAAAAAAATGGCCAAAATATAAGCCTAAAAGAAATGTTTACTTGGTCCAATATAAGGCCTAAAGAAATGACTTATTTACATTTTTACAAAGCCAAGAAAAGGAAAAGTCAAGCTAATAAACTATTCTCCACAAGAGTAGAGTTCTTCCTCTTCCATTCTCCTAACCATGGTCTAGTCAAAGGTCCAATATGGCTCCTTCCAAATGGTCCTCCATCATAATATTATGTCTAGAATTTTCTAGTTATTTTGTAAGTTAGGGTTAGGTATGCATCATTCTCCTTTCACGCATACCTTGTGTATATCATGAGTGAGGTCTTATGCCTAGGTCTGAGTGCAACTTAGAATTAGAGGAGGTGTGTAGTAGTGCTACCTGGGATGTACTTCTTGTTTGGCTATTGTGAGAACCGCAACTAGAGTTTGCTCTCTTCATTTGTATTTTCACACCTAGTTTATTACTCAACTATTATGAAAATGTTGTGAAGAGGGCATAACTCTAGTGACTTTGAATCCTTAAGTTTAGGGAACCCTCCTTGTGAATGTGCATTTACTTTGCCTTAAACTGTTAAGTATTGAACCTCTGCTAGTACACAAAGGGATATGTTTGCTTTCCTGCACCCTTGCTCTTGTTATTTTTCACAAATAACTATATACCTTTTGAAATATGGACATACATTACATTAGTGCATGCATTTATTCTCATTATCATATTTTCTTAATGCATTACATACATTCATCTTATTTTAAGTGAGAAATCACATAGTTATTTAATTAATCTGATAAAGAATGGAAATTAGTATGGGACCCAAACGGAGAACATTTTGCAGAACATCAAGAAATCCATAGACCGGACAATGTCTACTCCAAATCTCTGATTCCTTTCCAAATCAATTCCTTGATGTTGGAGGAGTGCAATGGAGTCAGGCACATGAGGATCATGTGCCATGTTGAACTTGTAGAAGTTGAATTCCCAAATGGTGATAGGAGGATTAAAAGCTTGGAAGGTTTCCTTCAAAGTTTGAAAGAGTGAGACCAACTTGGATCATATGCATGCATTCCACGTTAGCTTTCAGTATGATGTAGTTATGTTGTGGTTGTTGGAGATCAGAGTTGGAGTGAAACACCACCCCAGGAAATTCTTTACCTATAATGATTAAAGGATAGAAGGTGATGAGAGAACGGATAGGGATGTATGTACCTTGGTTATGGCAGGGGGAGCCACAACTCCCCAAAATTTTCCCATTTTATTTTTATGTATATTTTAAAATTATATTTATATATTTATATACTATTTATATTAAGTTTAAAATTATATTTATATTTTTATTTACAACTTATTTTGGAGATTACTTCAACTACTTCAGTTTATTTCATATTAGGTAATTTTTTACATTTAATGATATTTTTTATGGTTATTTTATGATACTATAGTGAATGATAGTTATACTTTTGGATTCTTTGACCAAATGTGTTTGTTTTGAGTAGACAAAATGAAAGTTTTTTTTAATTAAAAAAATAGTTTATATATAAAAAATCTAATTTGACACCCTTGAATTTTTTGTCCAAATTCCATCACTGGGAATGAATAAGGTCAAACTCCAATTCAAGTTTGAAGGCAAACACTAATTACGTCACTACAGAACCACAATGAGGAAAGTCCATGTTTTTCTTCTATTCTTGTTCTCTTCCACAATGAAAAGCAACAAGTATAAAAGAGTTGAAAAGATGAAATTACCAATCCTTCTCATTGACATACATATTATATAGAAAAATAACAAATTGAAGCCTTGAAAAAGCATATAAAATAGTTTTATTTCTTCTTACCTTTGCATTTGTTCTTGTATTTATTCATTCTTTTCATTGTACATCTCATCATTTTTTTCTAATATATTTTATTACTCCTCTTTAATAGATAATTTAATTCACTCAACAACTCAATAATAGTTTAAATTGCATACCTAAACCACATGTTATCCATAAATAAAAACATCTTTTTTTTTTTCAAGTCATATTGTTGTACCATGCTATCCACATTCATGACATATTGTTCTATGTTTCCTTTTAGTGATGACTTATAAAGTGATATTTCTTATCCACTCTTCAATCTACCATTTTGAACCACTTGTTCTCTATCCTTTTTTCTTTCCTTTGTTTGTTATATGTGGGGATATCTAAGAATCCAATGTGGTTCTTCACCTACTTGTTCAAAACTAGAATATAGATACTCAATTTTTAGACTCAATAAATCCACCCCAACACATGGTTCAATATTAAGACATGATCTCTTCAAAGAAAAATTGTAAGACATGATCTCTTCAAAAAAATTTTGTATATTCTTGTGACTTCTATGGATATAGGAATAGGAAGTATGAAATTAGAAACAACACCGAGTTAGAAGGGAAGTAAAGACTAATTGCGCAAACAATTGAAGAGAAAAAAAGTACTATTTATGTTTGTTTGCTCATGCCTTTAACCTTAAGTTTATTTTAAGCTTTAATTGCAAATACCAAAGTATAAAATTTTTGGAAAGTATGTAAATAATATTGCAAAGTAATAACTTAGTAAAGATAATAAGGAATAGAGAAAGTCAAACACAAAATTTTTATACTGGTTGAGATCAACAAAGATCCTACATCCAATGGTTAATCACCCCAAATAGAGTGATTAAAAAATTACTATCTTAAACTAATATTACAACCACTAACACAAAGTTAAACATGCAAAATTATAGTTAAGATTGCAAAGGTACCTCCTTTGCAAAACATACAAAGGATGAGAAAACACATTTCTTGAAATCACAAGAGATGAAAAACACCTTCCTTAATAACCAACAAGGAATGATAAACACGTCTCTTGAAAACACAAGAGATGAAGAACACTTCCCCTAACAAACTTAAAGAGATGAACCAAGGTTTAAACCCTAGTAGCAAAACGATACCTTATCACACAAGAACACACTTGGAGAAACTTAAAAGCCATTTTTTTGAAAATTAGGTTAAGTCAAAACTTGTTACATAGCTACTTCACACTCTAACTTTTGTATCTTTTTAGAACATAAAGCTTTGCTTAATTTATAGAGAAAATATCGCGCTTTGGCCCATTTTAGAAAAAATCTCATTTCAAAATTAGGTCAGGATAATCGATTATTACTTGTGATAACTAATTATTCCAAAACAAATTTGAAAACAAAGTTTTACTGGGATAATCGATTATTTCAGAGATAATAAATTTTCTCAGCCAAAAAAAGATTTTTAATTGACAGTTAAAAGTGATAATCGATCATGACAATGAGAAAACATTTTTACGAGAAATTCAAGAGTCTCAAAGTTGTTAATGATGTAGTCGCACTATAGTTGTCTTCCACTTACCATTCAATTTTTTTTTCTAACTCTTGTTTAACATGGATATTTATTTCTATGACCTCAACATAATGTTTACAAGTCTTTGGTTTTTGCATCGAAGCATTCTCCAAGACTTGGTCTTTTTCTTCATAAATCATGATCATGAAATTTTCTTTTCCTTATGATTTAAAGCTAGATGTCCATCTTCATCTTAAATTGACACACCATATTGATGTTTGGTTTTATAGGTATTGTTGGTCAATCATATGCATAATTCCTGTAGAGAAAATAGAACTACTCACTAGCAAAAAGATTTTTAGCGAAGTGTTGTTTTAGTAACTTTTCCAAGGTATAGTATGAACTTATTTATGTACTTATGCAACTTGTCATGCAAAAAGAAGTAGAACGACTATAATTGGGAAGGATGAAAATATAGTGACCAATTTAGACATTAATTTCTTTGGTGCATAAAACTTTAGTAGCTAATGTTAGAGACCAATTTAGTGGTCAATTCACATATTAATTATAGTTTTTATTCATAATAGATACTATTTTGGATATCAATAATTTTTAGATAAATTGGTATCTAAATTGATTAATATAGAAACTAATTATTTTTTGTCTCTAAAATTTGTTACTATTTAGATATTTTCTTATAGTGTAAGAATACTTGGTGTTTTGATAAAATGCTTTTGACAATCAAATACATGCATATTTTAAAACTTATATTCAAAATTGTGTGTGTCTATGTTGATTATATTGTTTTTTTACATGCATGTTTTTTTTTATAAATAATTTTATGTTACTATAGATAAAAACATAAGATACTTTTGTTTTTGTATATTTGTTCGTCTTAGTGTGCAAACTATAATTCTAAATCAATATATGGAGTTCTTCTAAGCAAAATATACTCTGGGTATTCTTTGAATCATATTCACTCCTTCTTAACCCTTGAGTATTGTTTGGACTCATAACTCTTGTTAATAATCATTCAACAATTCACTCTTGACTCAACCAATTATTCATTCTCGAAGCACTCTTATTTGTATCAAGTAGTTAGTTTTGATAATATTATAATACTATTTATATAAAACAATTCTAGTATTTATTCATACAAAAGTATGTCACTACAAAACAAAAGAAAACAAGTATTATCGACGACCAATATTTGTCGATAACCAAAAAAATTCATCAGTAATCATGTTTTTTTTTTGAAAAATTATGGACAAGCATGAATCCGTCGATAAAAACCTAATAGGTAATCTTTATTCGTTGGTAATATCATGTCTCGTGTATGGGATATTACCGATAGATAAATCCTTCAACAAAATATGTCAATAAATGAAGTGTCAATTTCCAATGTAGTGGCTTTTATTCTGCACTCAATCAAACTTGCTAATAAAACTACAATAAACCAATAACAACCTCACACAAATTTGCTAATTCCAATCAGGCAATCCAAACTAACATCCTATAATATTAGACAAACATCAATTACAATATGTATATGTAAGTAAAGACAATCCAAACAAACATCAATAACCTACAAGTAACATATCCAAACTAGATTTATAAAAAAAACACATCAGTATGTAAAAATAAGTCACAATAATCTACATAATCATCATAATTATTTTCTTCTTCTTAAGGGTGTTGTTGCTACTATGGCTGGGGCTATGGTTGGACTGGGGCGGGCTGGATTGGGGTGGGCTGGATTGGAGTAGGTTGTTGCTGGAAAAATGTTAGACTCGACTGACAATGTTGAAAATGAGTTTGGGCATTAGGAGGTAGAATTGAGAATGTTAGGCTAGACTGACATTGTTGAAAATGAGTTTGGGCATTAGAGACATGTTATTTCCATATAAAAGAATTGAGAATGTTTTTTCTTTATTAAATTTGTTTTTTAAATTTAATATTAAAATGAAATTTCTAATTTAATGAGACATGTTTTTTCACACTACTCTTGTTGTGTTTTAAATAACATTATTTTAAATAATTTTACATTTTTTGATAACTTTACCTTTAACCAAAAGATAAATCTTAATTACTAGAAAATAGATTCGACGTTTCTTGCGCTTAGGAGTGACAAAATACGTTAACCTAACACATTTTACTTGACGTTGGCCCGTAAAGAAGAAGCGTGAAAAAAATATAATGTGTTCAAATAAATACTTATTGTACTGTACCTAGGCGGCCAAGACCGATATTGCTAACTATCCGGTCTGAACCGCCTAAGACTAGTCCTATCATAAAAAAGAATAAATGGTTAGTTAGCCACACAAAATAATAACACATAAATAGTGGCTAATGCCGCTTACTTCAAGAATAACACATGTGTAAAAACTACCAACTCCAAACTTAGGAAATAACAATAAGGCTTCTAATGTCAGATCATAAACTCAGAACCTAGGCCTGGCCCAACGCAATAAATAGGGGTCTAGCCCATAAAAGGTGTAAAACATAGTTAATAGCTCTGTAAATACATGTGGACCCCAACAATTAAAGGTATGCTTTCATTAATTCACTAATCTATGATTTGACTTTTGAGAGTCTTTGCTGACTTGATCGTCAAAGTTCTTTCTACAGGTAACCCCCTAAGGGTCCAATCCACCAACACTAAAAGAGGATATATCCAAACCAAGGAGCAACTAGTTCGAGAAGTCAACGATTGGGGTAAGATATGATTTGTGCTCCCCCTGATACTCTGTTATCCTTTCCGTAGGAACAATTGGAGCCCACCGTGGGGCTCAAGTTAGTATCTTACCGCAACAATCCGAGAACTTGCAAGGATAGTTTCCACACATGGCAGAGCTGGAATCTTGAAGGAACCTGAGACAGGGTCAGGCATACCTGCAAGCAACAACTTGAATTTGGCCGCTATCCTGGAAGGGCAGGCCAAGATACAAGAAGAGCTCGCTGATCTTAAGAAGCGTAGTGTTGACGAGATGGAAACACTAAGACAAGAGAACTCCAGGTTGAGAAGGAAGATAAAAGATGATCTCACTTAGAAGGTGAAGGGCAAGGAGGTCCAAGAGGACTCCAAAACCCCAGTGCACCAACCCAATGAGGAGGAAAGTGAATATAATCCTACCTCGTACACTTTCACCACCACTCATCATACACCCACCATATCCGCCCATCGGGCGACCACCCACCACATGCCCTCCCTCCCAGCACACCCCACAACTACTCATCATGAAACCACTCTTCCCACCACCCATATTCCTCCCCATGATTACACCATAACCTTCCCCACCATCATTTGACACCCTATGCGAGCACATCAACCCAACCGTCGCCATCCCTTTATTGATGTCATCACCACCACCCCTCTTCCCAACTAGTGGAACCCTTCACGCTGGAACGATACGCCAAGGACACAGACCCTGACGAATACATCAAAGTGTATGTTACCCACGTCACCTTATACACATATGAAGATGTCGTTTTTCGCTAGGCGTTCCCTAACACCCTAAAAGGACCAACGCTAGAATGGTTCACCTCCTTGCCCCCACACTCCATTGATTGTTTCGACACCCTCTCCCATCTCTTCACCACCCACTTCGCAAGAAGCCGCCCTCACCAAGCCACGCCACTATGTCTCCTCAACGTTAGACAGGAAAAAAATGAGATGTTAAGGGCCTTCATAGACCGCTTCAGAAAAGCTGCCCTCCGAATACCAAACTTAACCCAGGAAATGATCTCGTAATGCATGGCCTTCACGCTAAAACCCAGCCCATTCACCGACAACATCTATCTTCGACCACCGGCCTCTATGCACGAGCTCAAGCTGCTACCGCCGATTACATATGTATGAAGGAAATGAAAACCCTACGCACCAGATTCTGTCCCGATTACACGCCCTCAACTCCTAAGATCGACAAACCAACATCAAGATCTGACTCTAGGCTTAGAGAGCCTAGACCACCGCAATTTTCGAGATATGCCCCGCTAAGCATTCCCTAGTCTCACCTCCTAGACGAAGCCCTGCAAGCAAACCTTATCCCTCCACCCCGTGAAACCATCAATCCACCCAACGCCGACATAACCAAATATTGCAAGTATCATCACAATAATGTCCATACTACAAATGAGTGTAAGGCGCTACAAGATAAGATTGAAGAGTTCATATGCACTGGCCACCTACGACGATTCGTCAACAAGGATGAACAATACAACTCTAGGCAATCCAACAATTGTAATCCCGCACGCGATCCCCATAACAATAACCGCCAATAAGACAATAGTCGAAGAGACCACCCCTCATCCCACACCGACATCAACCACACAAATCCGCCCCAGCTACGCGGCACCATAAACACCATATTTGGCGAATTCGCGGGAGGAGGCTCCACCTCATCCGTCAGGAAAAAATACCTCCCCAGTATCTAGTCCATCAACCAAATCACCCGTTCACACCATAGATGGAGAATGCCGCCAATAATATTCACTGATGTCAATTTTTAGGGAGTCGACAAACAGCAAGACGACCCCATGGTTATCACCATAGAGCTCGAGAACTTTGCGGTCAAGAAAGTCCTCACAGACCTATCAAAAAATCCAACTCCCCATCCTATACATCCTATACTGGAGAACCTATCAAAAAATTCAACTCCCCATCACAGCTATGGTACCCTACGATGAGCCCATATATGGATTTTCCGGGGAAAAAGTATCCACGCGTGGGTTTATTGATCTTCATGCAGTATTCCGCAAGGGACGCCAAACCAAAACCATCCTCGTTCGTTACTTGGTTGTTGAAGCACCTACATCCTACAACGTCCTTCTAAGACGACCTTCCCTTAACACTTTGGGAGCGGCGGTCTCCACACCTCACTTAGCGATGAAGTTCTCGTCCTCCTCTAGTGAAATCATCACCATCCATACTGACCAAAGACTTGTGCGTGAATGCTATATTGCCAACTTGCGATCCAAAGAACCCGCTCTGGTTACAAACATTGAATGACAACCTAGTTCGGGCCTAACTCTATCTAGTGAAGACCTAAACCCCAGAATAGGGTGCAACTCGCACATTGAACCTGTAGAAGATACAAAAGCCCTGGATCTATCACTTGGAAGAATTTTTAAACTAGGCGTGGGCTTGAAACGAGATGACAACGAGATTTGATGGTTGGGGATGCAACAGCAGATGTAGACTTGGGAGAAGGAGGTAGCTTGGAAAAATTTCAGGAAAAGGTGTCTAGAGAAGTACTTCCCCGACAATGCTAAATGATGAGGCTCCTCCGTCGTGGTACTCACCGGAAAAGCTCTCCAATCGGCGTTCCACCGATTGAATCTCGCGGAGAGCGAGGGAAACGTAGCGGAAGTACTCGAAGATGAAGATTAGGCTCGGTTCGCTCTGGTTTCTCACTGGTTTGGGGCAACCCGAGTAGGTAAGGACCTAACCTAGGGTTTAGGGTGAGCTGACGAATGTGGGAGTGATCTCTACCAGAATATCTCATTCATCAAAGCTACATTACAAAGAAATGGCCTTAACCTTTTATAGTTGAAGGGCAGCCAAAAGCAAACGGAAGAGAAATCTAACGGCAAAATTGTCGTGAACAACAAAACCTAAAGTTGTAGATGGAATTCGTGAGGAAAAGGGTTGATGTGTTGCCGTGTGTTGACGGCAAAGGGCTGTTGTGTGCGCGAGAAACCCTAGCCCTAAGGATGAAGTGGAACGCGTGAGGCCAAGAAGAAACGGCTGTGAGACGCGATCCTAGGTCAAGACGAAGGAAGAGCGCTGGCCGAGAAACCCTAGGAGTGTGTATCGACCAAAGGAGCTGCGTGTGTGGCTGGATCTGCATGATTACTTCTTAATGAAATTGGGCTGCTACACACAAGCCCAGTTGATGCTGATGCTTGGAGCCTGTCCGCATTTTGAAGCTTATCAGTAAACCATGATGCTGAAGCACGTGTGCATCACTTAATGGCAGCTAGTATGTTAAATGGTGGTGCGTGACAAATTGGGCTGCACTCGTGGATTGGCCCAACAGAGAGAGGCTTCAATATGACACTTTCAAGAAAAGCAAGTTGTCCGCATTAGAGTGATAAATTGGGCCGCAGGTCCAATATCAATTGGCAACTTAGAAATAAAAGACGACATTTAGCAAACAAACCCAATTAGAACAAGTTTTATTTAATTAAAAATAAATTAAATTAAAAGAAATTAAAAGGAATGGGCCTAGGCATTGGCCCAATGCTATAAGCCTTATTGGGGTCACATCACTAAACATGAGCGCGAAGTTGAGTTCCTCACCCTACAACAGGGGAATATGTCAGTGCAGGAATATTTGGAACGATTTGAGTATTTGGCGAGGTTTTACTCGCATGCAATTATAGAGGAATGACACTGCAAGAAGTTTGAAGGTGGCCTGAAACATGAGTTACGTCGGTTCATTGTGCCCCTAAGGGTCAGGGAGTTTCTGGTCTTGGTGGAACAAGCCAAGAGTGTCGAGCAGTTAGAGATGGGGCCTAGTCGGGTCAGTCGACCCCAAAAGAACAATACATAAAATAAACAAGAGAAGAAACCCTATAGTGGACCCTAGTCATCCTCGCAGAAGTTACAGTGTTATAATTGTGGAAGAGAACACCTTAGGAGGGACTGCACGAAATCGACAGGCAATGGAGGAGGCAGCGCTAGCACTTGCAAATGCTACGCTTGTGATCAGCCGGGGCACTTTGCTAACAAGTGTCCTAATAAGAAGATCACTTTAGGAGCATGACCTCAGCTACCTTCGATGGAGAGGCCTAGAGCAGCAAGCCGAGTCTTTGCCAGGACCAACACTGAAGCCATCCAGTCAGGTAGCCTCATACTCGACTATTGTTTATCGTTGGGTAACAGTGTACTAGTACTGTTTGATTCAGGAGCTTTGCACTCCTTCATATCTCACGACTGTGTGAAGAAGATGGGATTGTCGACTCATGATTTGGGATGTGAGTTAATAGTAACAACACCAGCATCTGGACAGGTTTCAACCAATTCTGCCTATGTTGGATGCTCGATAGAAGATGAGGGTCAAAGATTCAAGGTGAATCTTGTATGCTTGTCTCTAGAGGGACTAGATGTAATATTGCGGATGGACTGACTGTCTATCAACCATGTTATAATTGATTATGGACGGCGTAGAGAGTATTTCCAGAAACAAAAGGGATAGGGCTAGTATCGGCGAAGGAGGCCATGAGAGAAATGAAAGAAGGAGCTACTTGCTTCATGATACTGGCTCATACTGAAAAGAAATGCATAGAAGAGCAGATCAAAAGTATATCAATAATGGATGAGTATGCCGACGTGTTTCCAAATGAAATACCCAAATTACCACCAAGTAGGGACATAGATTTTTCTATTGATCTAATCCTTGGAGTCGGTCCAGTGTCGGTGGCTCCTTACAGAATGGCACCGACAGAACTAGAAGAGTTGAAAAAGCAGATCGAGGATTTGCTAGAGAAGAAATTCATCAGACCTAGTGCATCGCCGTGCAGAGATCCTATGTTACTGGTAAAGAAGAAGGATGAGAGTTCTTGGTTATGTGTAGACTACCAGCAGTTCAATAAGTTCACGATAAAGAATAAGTATTCACTATCGACGATTGATGATCTACTAGATCAACTGAGAGGGGCAGGTGTGTTTTACAAGATTGATTTAAGATCTGTATACCATCAGATTCTAGTCAAATCGGAAGACATCCAGAAGACAACATTCATTTTGAAATGGTGATTTTAGCCAAGAAGGGGGGTTGAATTGGCTTTATAAAACATTTTCGAAAGCTTAAACCTCTTTTCAATTGAATCAAATAGACTGGAAAGTTAGGATGTAAATGCAGCAAAACAGTACACTTTCAATCGATTAAAAACATAAAACAACAGACTAATTTGTTCTTGAGCTATGAAACAATAGATTAAAAAGAGAAATCAGTCAGCTAAAATACTAGAGATTTATACAGAATGCAGAATTCACAAATTCAACTCAAACACCAATCTTTGACATACAAGACATGTTCTAATCAATATTTTTAACAAGTATACAACCTTAGATTACACAAGAACGTATTAAATCACACCAAAGAATGAATTGCTTGGTTTTCTTGAGTTTTTAAAGAGTTTCAAAGTGAGTGAGATGAGGGAAAAAGAATTGTAGAGTTGTTTTTATACTGGTTCACTCAATCACAGAGCTACATCCAATTTACCAGGACAATCTGAGCCTGGTTTCCTCTATATTCAAAATTTTTACAAATCACACACCAAGATTACGCTTTTGAACAAAGAAACTCACAAGATTTTTGACTCACACAAAAATCTAGACACACCCCGCAAGAATCACACTTGCATACCTGAAATCACATCAGGCAAACCAACCAGAGGCATAAGAACATCCAAACCTGATGGTGGCTGTCCCTAGCCAACCATACATGTGTTCTTCAAGCTACTCACAAGCCAAAATGCCTCCAAGATCAACCAAGATCTTCAAACCACGAGTTGCAGTTGCATATTGTAGAGAGAGAGAGTTTTCCAAAGAAGAATGACAAAGTTTTGTGCTCAAAAACTCAGATTCGCACCTCTGCTCTCGAAAACACAACTTATATAGTCTAGTTTAAGTGAAAATAGTCGATCGAATTTTCTGTACAGTCAACTTATTTCGCTTGACTTAAGTGAAATTAGTCAATTGAAAAATAATTCAACTGACTGAATGCTGTCATACTAGAAACTATATACAACAAGTCTTTGAACCTGTTAAAACCCATTTTAACAAATTAAAAGAGACACACTAAGGTACACAAGACATCTAATTTATGTCATATAGCCTACCAACATGATATAACACTAACACATTACATTTAACATGTTATTTTCAGACTTAATACACTAAAACCTAATCTTCTAGTGGATCGTCATCAATCTTCATCAAACACCTATGATCTTTATGCACATGGCTTTATCAATTCTTTGCTTCAAGCTTGCTTATGCCAAAAATCTCCCCTTGAATTGATGAAGCCAACATCCTCGAGTTGAATTGATGAGCTAAGATCCATAGAGAAACTTGAAAAAACTTTTGCATACAAGATACCGATATACCAAACATACAACCAAGCAAAAGCACATAAGCATACATACATATCACATATGCATATGCTCCCCTTATCACTAATAATGTGATTTAACTTCAGATTTGATTAAGTTTGCAATGCAGCACACAAAATGCAGCACGAAAATGTAATGCATGGCCTATGAGCCATCCCCTTCACTTATTCCTAGGGTTGTCTCTATTGTAGACATTAGAAAAAAGGTCATGAACATTATGCAACTGGTCATCCTGGTCTTGCAACTGTACCTAGGCGGACATGATCGATATTGCTAACTACCCGGTCCGAACCGCCTAAGACTAGTCCTATCATAAAAAAGAATAGATGGTTAGTTAGCCACACAAAATAATAACTCATACATAGCGGCTAACGCCGCCTACTTCAAGAATAACACATGAGTAAAAGCCGCCAACTCCAAACTTAGAAAATAACAATAGGGTTTCTAGTGTCAAATCATAAACTCGGAACCTGGGCCTGGCCCAAGCTCACTTAAAGCCTAAACACTAGCCCAACGCAATAACCGTAGGTAACCCCCTAAGGGTCCGATCCACCAACACTAAAAGAGGATATATTCAAACCAAGGAGCAACCAGTCTGAGAAGTCAACGATTGGGGTAAGATATGATTTGTGCTTCTTGATACTCTGTTATCCTTTCCGCAGGAACACTTATAAAATCTGTCAAAGCACTAATTCAATGTTTAAATACAATTTATTGATATTAATAACACTATTATAATATTTAAATAATACATGGAATAATACTATAAATTATGATGTTAGAAAATAAAATAAAACATATGTTTTTAGATATTAATATATTTAGCATACACAATAATTTTTAAATAAAAGATTTATTATATTCAAATTAAAATTTCAATTGTATGAAAAAATATTTATTGATAATTGTCGCAACTTAGATGATGGCGACAAAATGACTAACTTGATAAAAACATGGCATTTTAAAATGAAATATAATTTTGGGAGTCACCAGCATAATTTATTTTGGGAAACTATGGAAAACCATAAAATAAAACATGTGGTATGTAAAAAAAAATATTTTGAGTCTTGGTGGTGGAGCTCCAAAGGTACATGTAGAACTCCATGGTGTAGCGGAAATTGGATGAATGAGTGGAGGCGATTTTTGAAGGCACTTGCAAGCTATGGTAGGTGAAGGAGGTGATAGGATTTCCTAACCAATGCTAGCCTAAGGAAGGTGGCTAGAGGTAGAGAGAGGAAATCTCTAGAAAGAGTGACTCTTAAAGGAAATAGAGGGAGGAGTGATCTCAACTCAATTAATATCTATTACATAAAATTCAAGAGTGCATATAATGCTGAAAAATTATGGCTTTTATACTCAAGCCATTACACATGAGGAATCTCGGCCCTAGGATGAGAAGGAGAAACCATCTTGGCCTTTGATGCTAGCTTGGAGAAGAAGGTTTGATCTTGGCCGTGAGATCCTAACTTGAAAAGAAAGCCAAGTCTCCTAGCCCTTGGATGAAGGTGTGATGAATCTGTGAGCTCTCCTTCCTTTCACCAAGTGATGCTCTCGGCCAAGCATAGCAAAAATTGGGTCGAGCCCAATGTGTATCTTAATCAACATGTTTTTATGTCTTATGCATTATGGAAAGCAAAGCCCAAACAATGGCCCAATTTAAATCTACACTACTAGATTTACATGCACTTCTTCAAGTCTTTGTTATCTCTTTGGCCCATGTAAATAATGTGAGAAGCCCATTGAGTTTGTGATCATCTAATGGGAGACCCTTTTGAATCTTCTTCATCATTGATCTAGAAATTGGGCCTTTAAGTAGGCTTGCGCTTGAAATGGGGCTTGAAGGTGCATTTGAGCTTGTTGGGGTCACATCATCCCCTTCCCCTTGAAGAGGATTTGCCTTCAAATCTTGGTTGGCCTCCGCATCAGCCACAATACCTCTAAAAGGAACTAATTCAGTGATATTAAAAGTAGGATGCACACCATATTCAGTTAGAAGTTTGGATTTTCTTAATTGAGGAAATATTTCCTTCCTTAGATGAAGCCAAACTAAGTCACCTTAATTGAATGACCGAAATCTCTTACCCTTAGTTTTAGAGTTTGCAATCTTTTTCATTTAGGCTTGAATTTGACTTTTAACCTTCTCATGAAAATCTTTGATAAATTGAGACTTAGAAACCCCTTCTTTATGAACAAAATCAAAAGAAGTTAGAAGAAGCAATAAGTCTAGTGGAGTGAGAGGATTAAAGTTATAAACAACCTCAAAAAGTGAGAGTTTAGTGGTGCTATGGACCACTCTATTATATGCGAATTCAATGTGGGGAAGATACTCATCCCAAGATTTATGGTTCCCTTTAAGCACAACCCTAAGCAATGTGGAGAAGGATCTATTAACTACCTCAGTTTACCCATCAGTTTGAGGGTGACAGGAAGTAGAAAAAGAAAGTTGAGTTCCAAGCCTAGACCACAAGGTCCTCCAAAAATGGCTAAGGAACTTAATATACCTATCAAACACAATTGTATTGGGTAAGCCATGAAGACGAACCACTTCTCTAAAGAACAACTTTGCAATGTGGCTTGCATCATCTACTTTGTGACATGATATAAAATGCGCCATTTTAGGAAAACGGTCCACAACCACAAATATGGAATCAACACCCCTAGAAGTCCTTGGAAGCCCTAGGACAAAGTCCATGTTTATATCCTCCCAAGGGGTGGAAGCCACAGGCAAAGGAGTATCCCAGCAGGTATGCACTTAACTTAGCATGTAAACAAGTCAAACAACAAGCGCAATGTTTTTTATTTCCTCTTTCAATGTGGGGCCAAAAGAATTTCTCTTTAAGCATTTCCAAAGTTTCGGCGACCCCGAAATGACCCATTAGTCCCCCCGCATGCATCTCAATGATGAGAAGTTTGCGGTGAGAACCAAATGGAATGTATAGGCGGCCTTCTTTGAAAAGGTATCTATTGGAGATATAAAAGCCGCCTTGAGACTTATTGAAACAAGCAGAATAAATGGAAGCAAAGAAGAGATCTTGGCTATACAATTCACATATATTGTAAAATCCAAGAATTTGAGACCCAAGTTTGGCTAAAAGAGTATATCTTCTAGAAAGTGCATCAGCCACAACATTGGATTTCCCTTTCTTGTATTTGATGATATAAGGGAGTTGTTCTAGAAATTCAACCCACTTCACATGCCTCTTGTTAAGCTTGTGCTGGCTTTTTAAATACTTGAGAGTTTCATGATCAGTGTGAATTATAAAATCTTTAGACACAAGATAGTGTTCCCAAGTATGAATAGCTCGCACAAGGGCATACAACTCTTTGTCGTAGGTGGGGTAATTACGAGAAGGGCCATTGAGTTTTTCACTGAAGTAAGCAATTGGATGACCTTCTTGCAATAAAACTACACCTACTCCAACCCAGAAGCATCACATTCTAGCTCAAAAGTTTTCTCAAAGTTTGGAAGAGCTAGAACTGGTGCTTGGGTGAGTTTAGCCTTGATCTCATCAAAGGCTTGTTGTTGCTTATCACCCCACACAAAAGGTGTGTCTTTCTTGACCAGTTCATTGAGGGGTGAGGCAATAATGGAGAAGTGGGGTACAAACCATCTATAGAAGCTAGCTAGCCCATGAAAGCTACGGATGTCCCCAACATTCTTTGGCACAGGCCATTCTTGGATGGCTTTGATTTTTTCGGGGTCAACATGAACCCCACTTTTATTGACTACAAACCCAAGAAAGATGACACTCCCTACACAGAAAGTGCACTTATCTATGTTGGCATAGAGTTGATGGTCTCGAAGGAGAGAAAGAATTACCCTAAGATGTCCTAGATGAACATTGAAGCTATGGCTATAAATTAAAATGTCATCAAAATAAACAACCACAAAGTTCCCCAAACAATTTCGTAGGACATGATTCATTGGTCGCATGAATGTGCTAGGAGCATTAGTTAGGCCAAAAGACATGACTAACCATTCATATAGCACTGAATCACCTTTGGAAATATGAATTTGGTGATAAGCACTCTTGAGGTTTATTTTTGAAAACATTTTGGCTCCATGTAATTCATCCAACATATCATCTAGTCTAGGGATGGGGTGCATATACTTTATGGTAATGTTGTTGATGGCCCTACAATCACAGCACATGCACCACTTGCCATCCTCTTTGGGCACCAACAACACGGGAACAACACAAGGACTAAGACTTTTCTGGACCCATCCTTTGTCTAACAACTTAGTCACTTGAGTCTCTATCTCTTTAGTCTCAATTGGATTTGTCCTATAGGCTGGTCTATTAGGTAGACTGGCCCCTGGGACAAAATCAATTTTGTGTTCTATCCCTCTAAGAGATGGAAGGCCTTGGGGACCATCCTTAGGAAAAAGATCCTCAAATTCAAGGAGAAGAGCACGGACGGAAGGAGGTAGATTCTTAGGTGAAGGATGTTGGAGACATGTAAGGACAACATGAGAAAGGAAAAGATAGGAAGGGTGTTCAACATGAAGAGTTTGTAAAAGAGTTTTAAGAGTGAGAAGCACTGCATGATGAACATCCTTAAAAGGAGAGACTTCCTTTACCTTTGTTTTAGATTCCTTGGATAATTTAGTAGAGTTGGTGGAACTCTCTTCCTCCCTCCTAGCTCTCATTTGAGCTTGGTCACTAGCAACTTGAGTAGGAGTGAGGGGATACAACACAAAAGTTTTGGAATGATGTTGGAGGGTGATCTCATTCGTATGGCCATGGTGTGTGGTTTTGCGGTCAAATTGCCACGGCCTATCTAAAAGAATATGGCAAACTTCCATTGGAATTACATCACATAAAACTTTGTCTTTGTACTTTCCAATAGAGAACTTAACCAACACTTGATGCTTGACTTCAAGATCCCCATCTTCATTAAGCCAATGAAGTTTATAAGGTTTGGGATGGGGTAACAAAGTCAAGTTCAACTTCTCAACCATTCTTGTGCTACAACAGTTGCAACAAGACCCACTATCAATTATCAAAGAACAAGTATTGTTCAAAACTTCACAACAAGTGTGGAAAATTTTTTCTCCTTGATCATTGAGAGGAAGGTTTGGTTGGTTATTGAGAAGCCTCCTAATCATTAAGAGAAACCTTTCTTGAGCATATGAATGAAGTTTGTCCTTAGACGATTTGTCAATGTGGGAGTCACTAGAGAAGGAAGATTCCTTAGAAGACTCCCCTTGACTGTTGTAGAGGTCTTGCCCCTTTAGCACAATGGTGCGCTTGGTAGGGCAATGAGATGGCACATGACCTCTTCCTAAACATTTAAAACATTTGATCTCATTACCTCGTTTGAAGGTTTCACCCTTATCTTGACCTTTTTGTGGGTGTCTATGAGTGGTCTCCTTTTCATGAGAAAAATATTTCTTATGAAAATCAGATTTTGAAAAAGAGAGTGAAGAATCCTTGCGAGGATGTTTCCTCAAAAGTTGTTGCTCAACTTTGATGCACATTTGAACAAGTTCATTTAAATTTTGATATGGGAGCAACTCAACTCTATCTCTTATGTTGTAGTGTAGACCACTCAAGCACCTAGCAATGGTTAGATCCTCTTCCTCATCTATCCTAGCTCGCAAGATGTACAACTCCATCTTTTGCCTATATTCCTCCACAGACATGGTTCTTCGTTGGAGCCTTTGGAGTTTATCCATAATCTCCCTTTTGTAGTATGAAGGAACATGGCGAGCATGGAGGGCCTCTTTGAGATCAAACCAATATTCAATCTCGGGAAGGCCTTTTTTTCTCTTTTGGAGGACAAGGGATGTCCACCAATTTAAGGCATGACCTTGAAAGCTAAGGACAGCAAGAGAGACAAGTCTCTTTTCCTCAACCACGTGATTGTCAAAGAGTTGTTCAATTTTTGCCACCCAATCTAGATAGGCCTCATCATTGTCTTTTCCATGAAAGGGAGGCAATTCTATTCTAGTTTCTTTGGGGTGAGGAGGAACATGTCTTTGTCTCCTAGTGTGAGGAGATTGCCTTGGAAAGGGGCGTTGTAAGTCCTCCTCCTTGCCACTAAGATCATGGTGATGTCTTGATGGGGGGCGAGAAGATCTAGGAGAAGCACTGTGAGTGTGTGGAGGATTCCTTAATTGCTCATATATAAAGTGCAAATTGGCTTGCATGGCAGCCATTTGAGCCTTGATGTCACTCACCTCTTTGGTAAGATTGTTAAGCATACAAGGGGAAACATCTCCCTCATCATCCGCACTGGTGTTATGTTGTGAGTGGTGGTGAATTTTGTTGGGTTTGCACCCTTGCACGTGTAGCCCTTCTAGTGCTCACGATTGGCACAATCTAGAACTTTAGACAAAGTGTGAATAAAAGTTTTAAGAACACAAGTGAACCTCCAGGTAGGCGAGGTGAGTCTAAAAAGACCACTTAATAACCAAGGCCAATCCTAGCCAACGCATACTTATGCAAGTTAGAAAAAAATTCACACAATGGCTAAGTGCTAAATGATGAGAATCACTAGACACTAGTTCACAACAAAGAACAAAGAACAAAGAAAGCTATAAAACACTAAAGGCAAACCCTTAATTGGCCAAAATATGTAAAGACTTTGATCTCAAGTTTAAGCCACTAAACAACGTGAAAACTTGAATATAAGCTATGCGGCCTAATGTAGGGTGAGAAAGCACTTAGAACTTTCAACACATTTACAACTAAAAGCGAATTACTAATGAAGGATAAAGGTTCTACTTAGGAGATGGGATTGAACACCTTGTCGTTCCCCAAAACACCTAACTAGGCCAAAATTACAAGTTCAAAAAGAATTAAAATTGGTACACAAAAATTAGGCAAAAAGGAGCAACCATAGAGCACCAAACTTTTAGTGAACTTAGGGTAGAAAATAAGGCACAAAGGATGCTCCAAATTGACCAAAATAAGTGACCAAATTGTAGAAAAACTAGTAAACTAAAAAGATGCAACAATTACAAGCCACAATGGCCAACAAAAATTCTTAAAATTGGTGTTTAAAGCTACGCCCGAGGCCAACTTAAACCCCACAGTTCTGGACAGCAAATTGATGCACCCTTGAGAGCACTTTGGTGCCAAAGAAGCCTTAGTTTATGGCTTTGAAGTATACACCAATTTGAGTAATATTTGGACCTCTTGTGGACACAAAATGCAATACCAAAAGCAACAAAACCTGGCAAAAATAATGAAAGAAACAGCAAACAACTTATGCCAAAAGTAATTGTTAGCTCTCACTCAAGCAAGAAATTGAAGGCTCAAAACTTTCTAAAAATTGGTGAAGTCAGAGGAAGAAAAACAAGCCCAGTCTCTAGAGTTTTACTTCTCAACCACCACCTAAAATGCTATCGTAGACTAGCAACTAATACGGAAAAAAAAATCACTTAATTCACAACCATGAGCATGGAAGCCAACATTAATTGCCAATTGAAATGTGTAACATAAGAAAAGCTAATTAAGAAAGCTAAACCACATTGAATATGATTTGACAAGACTGAATGGAATAGCCAAAAAGGACAATCAAGAAATTAAGGCTTGAAAGAAAGGAAAGCACATCAAAACGAATCCTATAATGGAACTAGAATGGATTAAAAACTGAAAACAAAAAATACAATGCTCATAAAATGCTTATGGTATTCATTGCATGTGGGCCAATATGAGGGGAACTAGGCCACTCCAAATGAAAGCAATTGATGGCAATGGGATACACATATTAAACAAGCAAGTAAATAGAGCAAAACAAACCAAAAACGCACACCAAAAACGCAATAAATAGTGATTTTCCCGAAAACATAGCACCAGAAAACGCTGACAGATGCCTTAACTTTGAAGATTTATCATTTTTTTACTGAACATATTTGAATGATTCTTTTTGCTAAGTTTTCGTCCAGATGTTAAGAAAATTAGACAAAAATCAGAAAGTGGTTTGGTGCTATGAAACGTTCCAGTTAAATCAAACAAGAAAAGTGTGTGTCAGGACACAAGTGAAAACAGTAGCAGATTTGCACTAAAAAACGCAGAAAGTTGCTTCTACTTCAAAAATTTGTCTAAAATTCAATTCTCAATAATTGAATGATTCTTGTAAGAGAATATTCCTCTATGACTTAACTTTTCGAAACAACAATCAGATTAAAATTTTGTGCACCGAGTCACACGTGACAACTCTCAAACAGAAGGTGTGCACTGGAAAAAAATTGAAAACTGGAGCAGAATGCTAAACTAAAATTTGAAGATGTTCAATGAAAAATCAAGGTGATTGAAGTATGATTATGATCTAGAATCAACCATTGATGAAGGATGAACATCTCAACACACTATGGCATTAAAACCAACAGTGAAAATGGTTTAAAACTGGCAAGAAAATTGTCCAACACATCCATATGGACCACGCCTCATTGCGCTTATGTGTGATGGTGGCTTGGTTTCATGCACCACAAACAACAATATGATGAAATTAAACAGTGGAAAAGGAAGTAAACATGTAAACAAATGAAGAACAAGACAAATAACACAACTTAAACAGTAGAAATTGAAAAAAAAAGATTCACCGATTAAAATGACAAGAAACACTATTGAAGCAATAAAATGGTGCTGAAATTTAAAGGAAAGCTAGTTAATGATGTGAACCATAACAAGCATGGAAATCTACAAATAGAGTGTAGAACACTCTTGTAGCCTTATAGTTGCATGGAATCAATGGAGAAACACAATGGAATGGCAAATGAACGGTAAAAGTGAAAGAAACACAAGACTAGGAAAGAACCTTACCAAACCGTGAGAGAACATGGTTTGATGGCTCTTTATACCATTATGGTGGAGCTCCAAAGGTACATGTAGAACTTCATGGTGCAGTGGAAATTGGGTGAATGAGTGGAGGCAAGTTTTGAAGGCACTTGCAAGCTATGGTAGGTGAAAGAGGTGATAGGATTTCCTAACCAATGCTAGCCTAAGGAAGGTGGCTAGAGGTAGAGAGAGGAAATCTCTAGAAAGAGTGACTCTCAAAGGCAATAGAGGGAGGAGTGATCTCAACTCAATTAGCATCTATTGCATAAAATTCAAGAGTGAATACAATGCTAAAAAATTATGGCTTTTATACTCAAGGCATTACACATGAGTGACCCTTGGATGAGAAGGAGAAAGCATCTTGGCCTTTAATGCTAGCTTGGAAAAGAAGTCTCTTAACCCTTAGATGAAGATGTGATGAAGATGTGATGAATCTGTGAGCTCTCCTTCCTTGCACCAAGTGATGCTCTCGGCCAAGCATAGCAAAAATTGGGTCGAGCCCAATGTGTATCTCAATCAACATGTTTTTATGTCTTAAGCATTATTGAAAGCAAAGCCCAAACAATGGCCCAATTTAAATCTACACTACTAGATTTACATGCCCTTCTTCAAGTCTTTGTGATCTCTTTGGCCCATCTAAATAATATGAGAAACCCATTGAATTTGTGATCATCTAATGGAAGCCTCTTTTGAATCTTCTTCGTCATTGATCTTGTAATTGAGCCTTTAAGTGGGCTTGCACTTGAAATGGGGCTTGAAGGTGTATTTGGGCTTGTTGGGATCACATCACTTAGAGTCTGTAAGGTATCAACACCCAACAACACTCTCTCAAAGGCAATACCTTTAACTAGATATACAAAGAATATGTGATTTACAAGATGTTTAATTTTCTCTCAAAATAATAAGAAAATAGTATAAAAAAGGAATAAATAAAAATAATAATTTTTAGCTTTTAGTGGGCCCAACAAGGTTGATTCCTCGCTCCTACATATTCATAATAGAGAATCGTAGCTCTTTCTAGAGAATGTTTGATAAATTGTGCCAGCAAGAGCTAGGCTTGAAAGAAAGGGAATGCTAGTGAGAACTAGGCTTAAGTGAATAGTGTTGATATTTTTAATTTTGAAAATATTTTGAACAAAACGAAAGACATCAAGTATTAGACTTATGCGAACGATCGCTCGAGTACTCATGTCTCTTAAAAAACATACTTCGATTATTTATGAAAGTAAAGAAGAATATTAAGTATTAGGTTTATGCGAACGATCACTAAGTAGTCACAACCTTTAAAAAACATATTTTAATTTTATATTTTTCATTAGTATTTTTATATTACTTAAAAAAGAGTTCGTGAGATAGTGATGTGTAAAAAAAACAAATGAAGAGTATAAAGAGTTTAAAATATATAAAAACTAAAATAGAGATCCAAAATTTAAAATTAGGCCTAAAGAAAATAAAAATAGCGCATATTCAAAATAGTAAAGTGTGTGGTAGAGTAAGTAATTAATGTCCCGTGTAGGGATAGTGGGATGTAACAAGTAAACACAACAAACAAGCCTAAAAACCCATCCTAATTTACTTTGATCAGTAAACCCCCTTTCCAACATCAGATCCCTTCTCTGCCCTTTTCCAAACTCAAGCAGTTGTAGCCCCTCATCAAGCCTCCACCCGCTGTAACATCCTGCCTGGATATTACGGATTTTAAATAATAAAATAAAAATGTAATAATAATACTTCATTTATTATAAATCATTTTCCCAAAACTATAGGAATTTAAAACTTTATTACACCGATAAAACCAACTTAAATCCAATTTTTATAAACACAATACCTTATCAAAATCAGTCTCATTATAAAGCCAAGTTCCATAATTCTAATGATTACAAGAAATCCTTAAAACTCATTAAAATGATGAAACCACCAGAACCACCTGCAACGTCATCTGCTGTCGTATACCGCATACACGATCATCGCCAAACACACGTAGATAGGGTGAGCTAAAGGAATATAAACATATGCAACAATTTATATAACAAAACACACACATTAAAGAAACTTCATCCTTTGGTCTCATCACACAAGGTCACCACCATGTAATCCATGTTCTACGTCTTTGGTTGATAATCTCAAGCTATTGTTGTTGTCCAACCTACAAGCCATCACTCTTAGAACACATGCGGGAACACTCGCTATTCCATGCCACAACTCAAAGAATGCTCGTGTTACCCTCCATCCTGAGCCACAACTCCAAGAATACTCAAGCATCTGACCCTTGAGATATCGCCTAAAGCCTCGTAGACCATGCACATCCAAAGCAAGCAAAAGGCTTTCAGACCGCTTGGCAGGGGACACGTGCCACCAGGCGCCAAGCACCTCTAATGCTACTATTTCTACAAGTATCGCCTGGCGGGACAATCATTATCGCCAAGCGTCACTTGCTTCAATTCTCTACTGGTTTCGTAGCTATCGCCTGGCGGTCAAACACCACTGTCAGGCGCTACACCAATACTTGCGCAATACTGGTTTTTAAGCACCCAAAACAAAGTAAAATCAACGCATGCTCAAATAAATATAAGTAGTAGAACTCTAACAATTTAAGCACATGATCCTATGCACCAATGCAAATTAATGTTGACACACATGCATTCACTGATAACCAATTCTCAACATGTGACTAATCCACAGGGACATTAAAATTTGTACTACACCTAGGCAACTTAGCCTGAATACAACCATGGGATCCGCCTACATAACCCCCTCAAGGACGCAAACGGTCATCATGTATGTCGAACAAGCAAGAATAAGCGGCCTAAGCCGCTAACTTAAGGAAAACAAACGAGAACTTGATAGATCTAAAACACTACTAACCAGGCCCCCGGGGCCCACAATAATCAAATTGTAAGGCTTGGGCTTGGCTCAGGCCCATTTGCGGCCCAATCAAAAGCCCAGCCCATGACGTGGCCAGACATAATTAATAATCTATATATATGCATGGACCCCACGAATTAAAGGTACGCATTCATTAATCCCTTAATCACGAGATTTGACCTTTTGAGGAATTCCTTGCTGACTTGAGCGTTAGTCTTCTCTACAAGTAACCCCTCTCGGGTCAGACCGATGCTAGCCAAGACGCCAACATATAGCATACATCAACCGAAGATGAGCCTACTGAGGAGATTGCGGATTGAGGTAAGGTATCATTCGTGTCAGACATCTTTTATTTGTTCTCCGTAGGAACAATTGGCGCCCACTATGGGGCACAAAGTAATACTTTACAGATCAACCCGCATTCTCTCGAAGATGGTTTCTACTCGCAGTAGAGTTGGAGTCAACAAACAAACTAAAGCAGGTCCTGTAGCACCTACCGGTACCACCCCGGACCTGGCCGCTATCTTGGAAGGCCTGGCCAAAATGTAGCAATAGCTAGTTGATCTGAAGAAGCGTAGTGCTGATGAAATGGAGGCACTCAGACAGGAAAACTCCCGGCTAAGGAGAAAGATTGACGTTGATCCCACCTAAAAGGGAAAAGCCAAGGAAACGTCAGATGCCACAAAGTCCCCAGCTTTCTAGCCTAGTGAAGAAGAAAGTGAGTACAATCCTACCCCGCACACCTTCACCACCACTCAACAGACTCCCATCATCTCGACCCATCATACACACTTCCACCCCACCCTCCTAGGACACCCTGCAGCACTTACCCCGCTGCCACTCTTCCCACTACCCACATTCCACCTCACCACTTTACCTCCACTCTTCCCACTACCCATATCCCACCTCACAACTTTACTTCCACTTTCCCTACTCTCATCCACCATCCCATTCCACCTCACCTGTTACCATCCCAACCACCTAGGCGCCGCCACCCTTTTACAGATTTCATCACCAACACCCCTTTCCCCGCCTAGTGGGAACCCTTCACGCTGGACCGTCATTCAGGCAAGACCGATCCAGACGAGCACCTCAAAGTATACATAACACAGTCGCCATTTACAAAGCCTTTCCAAGCACCCATAAAGGCTCCGCCGTCGAATGGTTCACAACTCTACCTCCATATTCCATTGACTGCTTTAACACCCTCTCCCATATGGTCACTACTCACTTCGTCGATAGTCGTCACATCAAACCACAATTCTCTCTCTCCTCGGCGTTAGACATGAATAAGATGAGACGCTGCGGACCTTCATAAATCGTTTCAGCAATGTCGCCCTCCGCACACCACACCCTAACCAAGAGATGATACTACAATGTATGGCACTGACTCTTAAACCTGGCCCCTTCGCCAATAACGTCTTACCTACACCCACTCGCATACATGCATGAACTGGATTCGAATGGAAGAGATGCAAACCCTCCACACAAAATTCTGCAACGACTACACACCCTCCACTGCCCCTACCCCTAAGCAACCTTCACGGCCTGATCATAGGCCTAGGGAACCCCGCCAACCTCGCTTCACCAGATACGCACCCCTAAGTGTTCCTAGATCTCGCCTTCTTGATGAAGCCCTTCAAGTCGACCTCATCCCACCACCTCGCAAAACGTCTAATCCTCCTAACGTTGACATGACCAAATACTGTCGCTATCACCGTAACAATGGCCATACTATAGACGAATACAAAGCACTCCAATACAAGATTGAAGAATTGGTTCGTGTTGGCCATTTCCGTCGCTTCATCCGTAGAGACGATAACCCACACCCTCCACGATCTGACCACCGACATCCTCCCTGCGAATCTCGCCACGACAGAAGTCCTAACCAACCCACTAGTCATGACCCCCTACCTGCTCACACTGATGTTGCCCCAACCAATCCCCCATTACGCAGCACCATTAACACCATCTTTGGCGGCTTTGCTAGTGGAGGATCCACCTCCTCGGCCAGGAAGAAACATCTTCGCCAACTCTAGTCCATCAACCACATAACCCACTCCCACCACAGACGTCGCATGCCTCCCACAACCTTCACAAACGATGACTTCCATGGCGTCGATCATCAGCAGGATAATCCCATGGTCATCACGGTCAAGCTAGAAAACTACGTTGCCAAGAAAGTCCCGATTGACCAGGGCAATTCAGTTGACATCCTATATTGGACAACATACCAGAAACTACAACTTCCTACCATTGCCATGGTTCCCTACGATGAACCCATATACGGCTTCTATTGGGAAAAGGTCTCCACTTGCGGTTACATCGACCTCCACACTGTCTTTCGTGATGGCACTCAAACCAAAACAATACCCATTTTTTTCCTTGTTGTAGATGCGCCCACGTCATACAATGTACTCCTCGGCCGACCGTCCCTCAATACTTTAGGCGCAGTCGTCTCTACACCTCATTTGGCCATGAAATTTCCCTCTCCATCTGGAGACACCCTCACCATCCACGGCGACCAATGCCTCGCGCGAGCATGCTATATGGTCAGCCTACGCCCACAATCACCCACCCTTCAAACAAACCATATTGAACGTCCACGCGGCTCTGACATAACCTTATCTAGAGATGATTTGGACCCTAGAGTAGGTCGTGATGCACGCCTCGAGCTTGTCGATGAAACTACACCACTAGAACTCACTAATGGAAGCACACTAAAATTGGGCACTGGTCTTCAACACGACCAACGTGAAATACTTACACCCACCCTTATCAACAACATCGACCTCTTCACCTGGTCTGCCGCTGACTTACCCGGTGTTGACCCTCAAGTCGCGGTCCATAAACTTTCCGTGTACAAAGAAGCCCGATATGTCTCCCAGAAAAAAATGTAAGCTTGGTGAAGAACGTCGGCTAGCAGCAAAGATCGAGGCCGACAAGTTACTCAATGTAGGTTTCATTGAAGAAGGCCACTACACCACCTGGCTCTCCAATGTAGTTCTGGTCAAAAAAGTTAATAGAAAATGGCGAATGTGCGTCGATTACACAGATCTCAATAAGGCCTGCCCTAGGGACGCCTACCCCTTACCCAATATTGACCGACTAATTGACGGTGTTGCCGGTAATAAAGTCCTCAATTTCCTATATGCATATTCCATATACAACTAAATTCCAATGGCCACAACCGATATGAATAAAATCGCCTTCATTACAGACGACGCGAACTACTTTTACAAAGTTATGCCATTCAGCCTTAAAAATGCGGGAGCAACCTACCAACAATTGATGGATAAAGTCTTCAGCCATATAATGGGCAAATGTGTAGAAGTATACGTTGACGACATGGTTGTAAAATTCCCAAGTCATCACCAGCACGCTCAAGACTTATCCACAATTTTTTCCACATTACGGCAGTATAACCTCCGCCTCAACCCTGAAAAATACGTCTTCGGCGTTGATCATGGTAAATTCCTCAGCTTCATGTTGACACAACGCGGCATAGAAGCAAACCTCGAAAAATGCAACGCTATCATTGAGATGCGAAGCCCCAACAATGTAAAAGAGGTACAACGCCTCATTGGTCGTCTAACCGCCATATCTTGTTTCTTACCAAAGCTAGCCGAGCAAACCTAGCCCATCATTCAACAACTCAAGAAATCTGCAAGGTTCTCTTGGAGTGACGAATACGAACGGGTGTTTCAAAACCTCAAAACTACTCTAACATCACCACCCATCCTCCACAAGCCAAACACCCACCAACCCCTTCTTGTCTACATCACCATCATAAATCACATTGTAAGCGTCGCGCTAGTTCAACACATCGATGGCACTCAACATCCTGTATACTTCGTCAATCGTACCTTACAGGATCCAGAAACTAGGTACCAAATGGTGGAGAAGCTAGTCTTATCCCTCGTGCACACAGCACGACACCTACGCCCCTACTTCCAAAACCACAACATCATCGTCAAAATTGATTATCCCATCCAGAAGATACTCCAAAAGCCAGACATCGCCGGTCGTATGTTGTCGTGGGTCGTAGAACTATCCGAGTTCAACATCTGGTACGAACGACCCCATCAAAGCTCAATATCTCATTGACTTCATCAATGACCTGCAACACACCCCGTCAAAGACCAGTGGACACTCTACGTTGACGGTTCTTCCAATCCGAAAGGAGTAGGGGTCGGTATTGTCCTTGAAGGCCCCAACGACATCTTGATCGAAAAATCCCTCCATTTCGCCTTTAAGACCTCCAACAATCAAGCCGAATATGAAACCATTCTCGCCAGCTTATCCCTCGCACGCGACGTTGGCGTCAAAACACTCACGTCCAAAACCTATTCTAAACTCACAGTGGGCCATCTAAACGACGACTTTCAGATCAAAGACCTTACCCTCTTGCAATATTATCACCTAGTCCACAATGTCATTCAATATGCCTTTGAACGAGTACACATCTAACACATCCCCAGAACCGAAAATGTCAAGGCTGACATATTATCTAAACTGGCTAGTACTAAGCTCAAGAGTCGGCATAGATCCCTCTTACAACAGACACTATACGCACCATCCACATTAAACATTTACTTTAACCTAACCCAAAACCAAACTAACAATTTGACAACCCCATACATCCAGTACCTCTAAACCGGTAACCCCCCACCTGATGCTAACAAGAGTTGACTGGCTAAAGCCGCCAGGTACACAATGATAGGAGACAACTAATACAAGCGAGGATACGGCCAGCCACTCTTCAAATGCGTCATAGTCGAACAAGTGCAATACATAATAAAAGAATGGGTTAAGTATATTTTTAGTCCCCTAACTTTAACTTAAAATTGGAATTCGTCCCTGTCTGAAACTTTGATACATTTTGGTCCTTAAACTTTAGAAATGAATGAATATAGTCCTTTTAGCTCAATTATGTTAACTTTTTTTGTGTCGAACGCTTTTCATATTAGTATTGAAGTTTTTTACACTATTTGACACATTCTTGGTTCAATATCTACTGAGAAATATGTTCGACACTTCAAAAAAAATTAATGTAATTGAATTAAAAGGACTCTAGTCATTCATTTTTAAAGTTTAGGGACCAAAATATATTGAAGTTTCGGACAGGGACGAATTCCAATTTCGGGTCAAAGTTCAAGGACTAAAAACATACTTAACCTTAAAAGAATTGCATGAAGGCATATGCGGATATCACTCCGGCACACGAACCATGACCACTAGAATCCTTCGCGCCGACTATTTTTGGCCAACCATGGAAGCAGATTGCCACACCTTTGTCAAAAAATGCATACCCTGCCAGAAGCATGGTAACCTCATCCATCAAAAGCAAGAACAGCTCCACTCCATACACTCCCCATGGCCCTTCGCAAAGTGGGGAATGGACATTCTCGGCCCTTTTTCCCCCAGAAAGGGCCATGTGAAATTCCTTATAGTAGCCATCGACTACTTCACTAAATGGATAGAGGTCAAACCATTAGCCATCATTACTGCTCAACAAGTCCAACAGTTCGTCTGGAAAGATATTATATATCGATATGGCATCCCACACACGATCATAACCGACAATGGTTTATAGTTCATAGACAAAGAACTCGCTAAGTTCTACACTAGCCTTGACATCAAACATGTAACCAGCTCTATCGAACATCCGCAGACCAATGGGCAGGCCTAAGCAGCCAACAAAATCATACTAATAGAACTGTGCAAATGGCTGGATAATGCCAAAGGTCGATGGCCAGAAGAATTAGTGGAAGTGTTGTGGGCCTATAGGTGTACCCCTCAATCAGCAACAAACGAATCTCCTTTCAGCCTGGTATATGACGTAGAGGCCATGATACTAGTAGAAATTGGCGAACCATTTCTGCGCCGAGAACTCTACGACCCAGTTCAAAAGCACCAAAACATGACCACCCACCTCGACCTCCTATCTGAATTAAGAGACAAAGCCCAAATATGCAACTTAGTAGCTAAACAGAGAGCGGCCAGAAAATATAACGCAAACTTATGCCCGCGATCATTCGCTAAAAGAGACCTAGTTTGGAGGATGGCCAACAGCGTAAGAAAGAAGGATGGCAAATTCTCCGCCAAGAAGGATGGCGTAAGAGTGCCCTGGGTGTACTCTTTTTCCTCGCCTGGCATTTTTCCCTAAGGAGGGTTTTGGCCAGGGAGTTTTTAACGAGGCACCCAAAATTTTATGAATAATATAAAGGGTTCTTGATTACACGCTCATCTCTCCATCAATCCTTTACATCGTTTAAGTTCCTCACCCTTACCACAAGTAAGCGGTCTGGGTCGAACACTTGTTATCTAATTAAAATCGTTTAAGTTCCCCACCCTTACCACAAGTAAGCGACTTGGGTCGAACACTTGTTATCTAATTGAAATCGTAAGTTCCCCACCCTTACCACAAGTAAGCGGCATGGGTCGAACACTTGTTATCTAATTGAAATTGTTTAAGTTCCCCACCCTTACCACAAGTAAGTGGCCTGGGTCGAACACTTATTATTTAATTGAAATCGTTTAATTTTTCCACCCTTACCACAAGTAAGTGGTCTGGATCGAACACTTGTTATCTAATTAAAATCGTTTAAGTTCCCCACCCTTACCACAAGTAAGCGGCCTGGGTCGAACACTTGTTATCTAATTGAAATCGTTTAACTTCCCCACCCTTACCATAAGTAAGCGGCCTGGGTCGAACACTTGTTATTTAATGGAAATCGTTTAAGTTTCGCCCCCTTACCACAGGTAAGCGGCTTGGGTCAAACACTTGTTATTTATTTAAAATCGTTTAAGTTTCCCCATCTTACCACAAGTAAGCAAACTGGGTCGATCACCTCTAACCTAGTTTACAATCATTTAAGTTCCCAATAAACGAACTAAGTACATAACGTCATTCGAACAAGCGCGTTTCTACTACATGCTATCGTTCACAATCAAACATCATATATAATCCACAATATGCATCACATTAACCGACAAAGAAAAATATTGTACCAGTTATTACAAACTTAGAATGACTAGAAAAACAAAAGCATCAAGAAACTTCATCCTAAATCTGCTCATCACCACCCCTCACGGTTTCTTCATTCTTCTTGTCCTCAACCGCTACTTTCTCCCCTTCCCCCTCAGGACTCGACTCAACCTTATTGGCAAGTTGTCCATCCACCATATCCTTATTTACATCAAACCTCAGATCCACCACATCAATATCCTTACAAAATATGCCGCCTGTCTCAAGCCTTTCTGGAACCCATTGATATGTTTTTGAATAATGCACCCCTTAAGATCCTCCAGTTCCACTTCCAAGCCCTCGTGCTTTTCCTTTAACTCATCATAATCAGCTTCAAGGTCAGCAACCTTAGCCTTAAACTTTTCCTCAGAATCCAAGCACCTAACCCTCCACATCCCCAGCCTTTTCTTCTCTTCCTTCCACTCTTTCCTTTCCTTCTCCCACGCTTCCTTCTCCTCTTCAAACTTGTCTACTTTACCTTGCAATTCCTCCAGCTTTTCCTGATTCCCCTCCTTCAGTTCCCATTGATACAACGACCCAACTCGACGCCCCAATATCAACGCCTTGCTGCTGAACTCCACTATAGTCCTCACCAGAGCATTAGGCTCCATGCTATCAATTGAATTGATCAGCGTCTCTGGCACATTGATTTTGATGTCTCGCCGAACAATCGTCTTCGGCAACTCGATCAATCCAACCTCAGGACCCTTACCACCAGTGGATGATCCCAGCCCTAACAGTGCGGCCCAGACCTTCTCCACATCCTTTCCCTTACTGGGCCTAGCCGGCAACTCTGTTTTCCTCTTGGTACCCCCATGCACGTGTATTTCCATGAGGGATTCTTGCAAATTTGGAACTTCAGTGCTCCCGGCAGCTTTTGCCCTAGCTGCCTTCTCCTTTCTTAGTGTCTGAAAAAGGGTCAAATTTTTTTCCCAAATGCTGGTTAGTTCACTTAGACACATTAAAACATTTGAAATTACAGAAAGATACCTTCAATATCAATAATCGGATGAACCGAATTATAAACCCTAACTAAGCCCTTAGTGGGCAACCTATCAGTAAACTTCATCAGCACCTCCACCACCTCCTTATCCTCCACCGACAACTCATCAGGCTTCATGTCCTTATATCACCATGGGTTATCCGTCCAACTAAAAGGAAATTTAGTACTCCCATCATCATTAAAGAAATACGGCCTCCCACCCTCTTTCACCACCACTTTGAAAAATCCATCTTTGAAATGTTTAAACGACTAGGTAAATGCGTCTAGCCTGCTTATACTCGGCCTGCTCACCAAAGATAACCATGTTGTTGGCTATCGTGGCCTTGTGTCGTAGAAATACAAAAACGCATGTGGAGAAGGTTGCAGGTATAACGAGCGACAAAGAACGCGAAAAGCTTGCAAGTATGCCCAGCTGTTCGGATGCAGTTGGGTATGAGCAACATTTAATAGACGGAGTACCCCCATGGTGAAGTCGTCCAATGGTAGCCTCACATGCAATTGTGAAAAATGACACATATACAAGTAGAAATATTTATCAGCCACTCCTTCCTGACCATGGCAGACACGTTCAACAGCGCTCACCCGCTCTAGGGACACTATATCACGGCTTTTGTCCCTCCCTATGACAGGAGTAGAATTCAGTCATGAGTTAAGCAGCCTTGACCATCTAAATAACGAGGATTGGTTTTGAACATCAGCAACAACCCATTCATAACCGGTCTTCCCTCACTTTGATTATAGTCTCCATAGGGATTCTTCTCGTCCCAACTACGGGGCTACCACTCCCCTCATTAGATTATCTACCTATATCTTCTCTAGACCGCTTACTCCCACTACTCGAGGTAGATAACGACACACTATCGCTAGTACTAGACATACCTTTTTAAGTAAGAAAGATGCTGGCATGAACAAAGAACTAATCGGACAGCTCTAACGCATGCAAATTAGTGATCTCAGAATTCTTACAAATGAGCCAACAAAAACATATCCTCAATAGCACCCTCATTTATAAACGTTGATCCCAAATGCTACAACTCCTTCTCGCCAAAAGTCACAAAGCATGTGAAACGTCACAACGCACATGAAAAGTCACGACCATCAAAATGACGGTGTAAAACCCCTCTTACTAGACCTCTGACATCTGCCACCCCTTCACCTCCCACAAACCTATTCAGATTCCAAGCCTTAACACTATTCATCACACTTAAAGGTTGGGGGACTGGTGTACTACACATAGGTGACCTAACAAAACACACCAACACTTCTCATCCTTTGTCACTATGGATACACCAACACAGGCTGGGGGACTGGTTTACTACACCTAGGTGGCTTAGCCTGAATACAACCATGGGATCCACCTACATAACCCCCTCAAGGACGCAAACGATCATCATGTATGTCGAACAAGCAAGAGTAAGCAGCCTAAGCCGCTAACTTAAGGAAATCAAACGAGAACTTGATAGACCTAAAACACTACTAACCAGGCCCCCGGGGCCCACAATAATCAAACTATAGGGCCTGGGCTTGGCCTAGACCCATCTACGGCCCAATCAAAAGCCCAGCCCATGACGTGGCCAAACATAATTAATAATCTATAAATATGCATGGACCCCACGAATTAAAGGTACGCATATATTAATTCCTTAATCACGAGATTTGACCTTTTTAAGAATTCCTTACTAACCTGAGCATTAGAGTCTTCTCCGCAGGTAACCCCTCTCGGGTCCAAACCGATGCTAGCCAAGATGCCAACATATAGCATACATCAAACCAGAAAAATGATGGTGCCTAGAGCCCAGAAATCAGAACACCACGCATCTCTGGTATGGCGCTTGGCGGTCAATTGGGTGCCGCCAAGCGGTTCCTGCTATTCCAGGAACCCAAAAATTTCCTCAACACCTACGAACCTTATTCCAACCCCTACAATTTTGATTTCACTCGATTTACGATCCAATAGGTTGCATTCATGTGTTTATATTCACTATTCCTTCATAAGACTCCTCTATATACGAAATTCCATTAACCTTACCACTTAATCTAGTGCGACTATGAAATTCCCAATTTATCAACCCAAAAATTTATATTCATGCAATTTTCACCCAATCTTTCTGGAAAAATTCCCAGAAACGCAAATTATTAAAATTACATGATTAAAATAACACCTAAATGGTATCATAGGATTTGAACCCAAGTCCTCTCAATCTAACTAAGTGCTCTCAACCATATGATCTAGCACTTTTTTACATAATAAACCTTAACATTAAATGCCATAAAGGCTCCACTACCCGTATTTATTAAATAATTATTTATTAACTTATTTAAATTTCACGTGACTTACACCCGTCGTACCTCTGAAGCCGCAATCACCGACGTCTGCCATTGTCGGTGGTGTCTCCGGTCACCAACATCGTTGTTAGTGGCGGAACTTGACCAAAAATTGTAGGGGTGCCAAATTATATTTGTTGTATATAATTTTTTTTAATTAAAAATAATAATTTCTTTTAATTAAAAAAATTAATTTTTTTTATTCAAAATAAGCATTCATGACAATAGAATCTAAAAAATATAACAATAATATATATGACAGAGTAACATAAAGTTTATCATCAACAATAATATAAAACAAAAGTTACCTTTATTCAGAGTGCTCCTTTACGCTCTTTCAATGACTTAAAATCTTCAATAATTGAATCAGAGCTAAAGCTAGTTGCAATATCCCTTTCAATATAGATTATCATAGTGCTTGCTAAACATTCAGCCTCCATCTTATTTCTCAACCTGTTCTTGATTATTTTCATTGCAGAAAAAGATCTTTCAGTTGTAGCTGTAGAAACTGGAAGAGTCATGATAAGACGAAGTAATCTATCTATCAAGTAGTAAACTTCAGACTTTTTTGTTGTTGCCAA
>Ga0214543_1000820_pt1 | contig 56474 bp, 27 predicted proteins | sample CNSS2metaG_FD_160094 | JGI IMG/M metagenome (GOLD analysis project Ga0214543, IMG submission 160094) | Root nodule microbial communities from cowpea collected in UCLA plant growth center, Los Angeles, California, USA - CNSS2 | ecosystem: Host-associated > Plants > Roots > Nodule | place: USA... | reverse complement strand
CCGACATACGATCAACATGACCGACATACGATCAACATGACCGACATACGATCAACATGACCGACATACGATCAACATGACCGACATACGATCAACATGACCGAACTCCTAAAATTCCAGTGATCAACAAACAAAAAACAGGGTCAATAAAATTTGAAAAAATAATTGTAATAAACTGAATGTAAATAAATATTAAATTGATCATGAAAGAAAGACAGAGAATAAATAAAATTTAATCCAAAATAATAAGATATACAGCATGTGTCATGTAAACAATAAGATTTTATGGATTATTAAAGAAATGTAAGAGTGAGTACTACAAAAAGTGAGATCGGAGGGTTCGTGAAAGGGACTGGTTCGTGGTGTGTGCATAGCACTGCCTGACGAGAGTGTGGCAGCAGTGTGAGTGAGTGTGAGGAGAGCACGAAACCAATAATTGAATTTAAAATAACCAATAATATAGAAAATATGGTCAAATCTAACTATTTAATGAAAAAACCACAAATTTCACCTACATCCTTCTCAACTAAGGATTTTACATTACTCACAAATGGTTTCCCTCAACTTCCTTATGCTTTCGATTTATTGACTTCCTTCTTAAGCTTTTCTACTTATTGATGACTGTCGTTTACGTTTGCTAGCTATTTCACCAATGCACTATCCTACGCTATGGACCTTGGATCCAAAACCTAAATCAAATTGAAATCAAGATTTCTAAACTCATTCAATTAATGTGGTAGAACAGCGACTCACATAACACCAAACAAATTAGCTACATCCAAAATCAAAATAAGTAATCGCATTTACGTAGGAGAACCATATGAGAAATCAAATAAAAGTTAACCCTAAACGACGACAAGGTAAAGCTGTACGGATATTTCAGAAGTCGCAACAAATTTAGAATAATATATAAGTGAACTTTTCCTTTTCAAGGAAAACATGATTTTCAAGTACAAAAACTTAAAAATAAAAAAAAAAGACATTTAAATATTTTGTTATATAACAAATATTAAAATAAGATCGGTACCTGTCGATTTTAATCAAGGAAATCACAGTAGAGACCAGAAGGAAGCATATCAAAGCCAGTTTTTCAGAGGCTTCCATTAGATCGAATCTTTAAAAAAAAGAAAATCACAGAAAGAAATTAATTTAGAAAGAAAAAGAAAGGAGATATTGAAATTATAGATGAAGACTGAAGAGATACCTGATAGTCTCAAGCGGCTAGGTTAAAAAGTGAGAAAGTTTGGGTTCTAACTTTTCAGTAAGTGTGAGAAGTGGAGGCATGTGATGAATTTAAAGAGAGGAAGGATAGTGTGTGTAAAACATTCTTCTGCGGAAAATTAATTTAAAGTATGTATGTAAATAATATTATAGACAGCAGATAACTAAATTTTAAGTTTTTTTATTTTATTTTAAACATATTTAGTTAAAATTATTATTAAAACAAATTATATCATTAAATTTTAAATTTTCATAAATTGTATAATTTTAAGAGAAATTTAATAAACTTACTTTTATTTTATTAAGTATTAAAAAAAATTATTTAAACTTTTATCATGAATTAAAATAACATATACATTTATTAATTCTGTAGCATCCTAATGTTCAAAATTTAAATAATAAAAAAATATAAAATCTTAACTATTTTTTTTTTCGACCTGATTATTGATTTTTATTTTATTATTTAACTTAAAAAATTAAACACTAATATTTTTAGGAAAGTAATTAAAATTTTATAGATTTGTTTTTATTCTTTTTTCTAAATTGATAATAATATTATGTTTAAGGTAAAAGGCACTATTAAATATTTTATATAATAAATTTTTAATTAAAAATTAATTCTATAATAAATTTAACTTAATAAATGTTTTTTATTTTTTTTATAAACACTAAACTGATTCTTATTCATGATAAAAGTAAAAAATAGGCTTAAATATTCTTTTGGTTCTAATTTTTGTGAGTTTTGTTTGGTTTGGTCATCATTTCTTCGAAGTGTTCAAAATGGTTCTACTTTTTGTAATTTGTGGTCAATTTGATCCTTTTTGCAAACGCTGTTTAAATCGTTAACGGGAGGTAAACAGTAACTGTCACATGTCACTCCGTGATTTATTTATTTATTTTTTATTATTATTTTTTTAAAAAAAAAATTAATTTTAAAAATGTTGTCCATGTGTCAAGTCAACATTGTGACAAGTGACACTATCACATGACTTATATTCAATTTGGTCCCAATTTTCGTTAATTTTGTTCAATTTAGTCCCAGTTTTCGTTGTTTTTATTCTTTTTTCTAAATTGATAATAATATTATGTTTAAGGTAAAAGGCACTATTAAATATTTTATATAATAAATTTTTAATTAAAAATTAATTCTATAATAAATTTAACTTAATAAATGTTTTTTATTTTTTTTATAAACACTAAACTGATTCTTATTCATGATAAAAGTAAAAAATAGGCTTAAATATCCTTTTGGTCCCAATTTTTGTGAGTTTTGTTTCGTTTGGTCATCATTTCTTCGAAGTGTTCACAATGGTTCTACTTTTTGTAATTTGTGGTCAATTTGATCCTTTTTACAAACGCTGTTTAAATCGTTAACGAGAGGTGAACAGTAACTGCCACATGTCACTCCATGATTTTTTTATTTATTTTTTATTATTATTTATTTTTTAAAAAAATAATTTTAAAAGTGTTGTCTATGTGTCAAGTCAACATTATGACAAGTGACACTATCGCATGACTTATATTCAATTTGGTTCCAATTTTCGTTAATTTTGTTCAATTTAGTCCCAGTTTCGTTAATTTTGTTCAAATCAGTCCCAATTTTGCTCCTTCCCAAATTGACCAAATTTAGTTTCTATATAAATGTTGTACTGAATCATTTAAAAAATAATGAAGAATTTTCCTTCTAATATTTAAAACAACGAAGAACTTTTCCTCTAATTTTAAACTAACTTTAACCCTATTTTTTACATGTACCAAAAATCAAACATATATAATAATTTCCCTCCAACAATATAGTTAGGTTTGGTATAAAAATAATGAAAGAAATATTTAAAATAAATGTGAATTTTGATAAAAATAAATTTTTCAATATAACATTTATATAAAAAATAAATTTGATCATTTTGGATAATGTAACACCCTAGATGGATATTACTAGATAAAGCATATATCATAAAATTTCTTTTGGAATTAAAATATTATATAAAGTTCCCAAGTGCGTAAATATTTAAAACTTATCTTGCTACAGTTCAATCACGTTAATCTATCTTTATTGCACGTTCATAATAGAGAAAACCATCATAAAATTTATTACAAAATGCATGAAAATAAAATGTAGAGAAAAATCCCCCATCGTTTGCCCCGCTCTGTCACTATGCATCGAAGTTCTCACCTGGATTCACATCTGCTCCCACGTGACAAGTCACACGATCATCGCCAAACACAAACAGAAAATGTGAGTTGAGAAAGAAAAATAATACAATCAATAAAATAATAAACATTAACCCTCACCCAATCTATCTTTATAACATTACACCACAATCTCATAACCTATATGAGAAAGATTCGTTCACAACCTTGGTCCTTAGGGATTATCATGCTCCCACAAACCTATCCGCTCGTGGTCCAACTCTACGGACCTCCCCGCCCGTAGTCCAACTCTACGAACCTGCCCACTCGTAGTCCAACATGTGTGAACACCTACTATGAACCTCCATGCTCATAGTAGCCTCAAGTGTGAGCACGGAACATACGAACCTTCTCGCTCGTATCCCCACACAAGAGTACAACAGATACGGACCTCCCCGCCCGCATCAATCATGCATCTCAAATCTTCGTTACGAACCTCCCCGCTCGTAACTAATCTAACATATCCCTGACTAAGTCATCAAACCCACCCATGCAAATCCATCTGCAATGGACCCTTGCCCCTGTACTATTACCTGGCGTTGCCTAAGCGTCGGTAGGCGAAATTGTACTCTTCACTGCCTAACAGTCTTAACATGCCGTCGGGCGCCACAAGTTCTAGAATTCAAAATTTATGATTATTCTACCGTCGAGTAAATATATAAATGGATAGGTTACGAAACTAAGCCACATTAAAATATGTTAAGTGTTTTAATATCGGAAATATATTTATAAGATATATATATATATATATATATATATATATATCAAACGATTCACGATGTTAAAAAAAATTCTATAAATATAATAATACTAAAAGTTAATTCCCTATATCTATTCAAACTCGGAAGTGTAACATACAATTATCTTATATATAAGCAAAGAAAATATTTCCGCTACTTCAAGTTTTCCCTAAAATTTCCAAACTTATAAAATATAAATAGAAATTTATTAAATGACAAACCATAATAAAGAATTTAACACGACACCAAGCCTCTCACTCTAATCATAGAACCCTTTCCCTTTATCTCAAATTCACAATTCCTAAAAAAAGACCCATCATTAACAAGAAAAAAAAAAAAAAAAAAAAACACAAACCAAACCAAACAATTACCTAAAAATGTTAAACATTTCAGTTAAAATAAAATAAAATAAAAGAGACTCTGCCAATTTTCAACCTAAGTAACTTTTATATCCAACCCATTCCTATAAAAATAAAATTGACAATCTTCAAACGTCAAAACTTTGTATCATAAATATTACCTAAAAATCAAAACAGAATATCATCAATCAAGATATAAATAATATCCATATAAAGCTAGGTAATAATCTATATATGATACAATATAATAATACCCAACACGTAACTAATTTAATATACTAATATTTTATTATATCAATACTCCTTACTTTAATTTCTTCAATGTAGACATATTTCTATACATAATATATTATCATGATATCAATTGCAAACTTCCTATAATTCATACTAAATATGTAAGTACAAAATCAAAAAGGAAGCCTCTTTTACTTTTTATAATCACCGATCATCATAACCCCACTGCATCCAAACTTTATCTATAAAAAAAACTGCTTTTCATACTTGTATGACAACCCACACACGAAGACTAGTTTATATTATATATATATATAACACTATTATTATAATTGTTCACCAAAAAGAAAGCCATCATTGCCAATGAAAAACTCAACTCTAAACCTCTTGCATCCAACACACTTTTGTTACCACCACAGAAAATAAAAATAAACAAAAGAACAAAGATGCCATGTCATATGTATAATAGTAACCACTGTAAAAAAAAAAAAAACCGTGCATGGTATATTTTCAATCAAGGCAACACTCACGACAAAAATCAAATCTTTATTTTTACCATCTAACATAGAAACGAAAAGTAATATTCTTTTATAATCCTCCCATCACAACATTTGAATCACACATCAAACCAATTCATCCTAATACTCACATAAAGGAAATAAAATAAAAGTTCAGAAACAAGGTTCATGCCATAGAAATCATGTGTCCACATCACAATTTTGCCATCCAACTTGGTCATAGGTTCAACAAACCACCAAACACAAGGAACACAAAAATACACACCAAAGAAAAGACAAACCAACAAAGATAAGCACGAAAATACAACTCCCTTTACCTGGTTTCCTAGCTTCAAACAATTTCCAATGAATTCTTCCTTATTCCCAAAGCTACCCTCCTTGCCTCCACTCCAATTCCCTGGATTGCAATTCTCAACCCTCACTTGACACACATTATGACTCTTTGTTTCCCCACTCACTCTTCTCTCTCTCCCCCAAATTCAGTTATGACTCTTTGTTTCCCCACTCACTCTTCTCTCTCTCCCCCAAATTCAGCCCAAAATAAATAATACAAATAATAAAAACAAAATTAATTTAAATTCAAGGTTTTATGACCATTACTTTTGATTACTGCACCCCAACTGCTACCTCTCTAGTTTCTCAGGGAATTTCTACAGTTTCTAGATTTTTCCATCACTTAGCAAAAATATAAAAATATAAAAAGCCTACTTACTCTAGCCAAGATTTGAACCCACAACCTTCTAATTCATCAAACACATGCACACCAACAAACCATCATATTATTCCTGTCAATTCACACATTCATACAAGGTTAATCCATGTTTCCACATTCATAATATTTTGGTAATATAAAACACAATTAAAATCACACTAATGGCACACACTAGACTTGAACCCAAGTCCTCTCAACATAACCAAGTACTCTTAACCACTTAAGCTAGCATTATTCCTTACCTAGGATTTGTCAATAAATTCTCTTAGAGTACTTTCAACCTACATTTGTTTGTAATTTATTTATTATTCTTTATTCCAATTTCCCGGATTTTAATAGAGACAAAATTGGGACTGAATTGAACAAAAATAACGAAAATTGTGACTAAATTGAACAAAATTAACGAAAATTGGGACTAAATTGAATATAAGTCACGAGATTCTGCCATGTGTCATAATGCTGACTTGATATGTAGACAACATTTTTAAAATTAAAAAAAATTAAAAATTAAAAAAAAAAACCACAGAGTAACACATGATAGTTACTATTCACCTTCCGTTAACGATTTAAACAGTGTGTGAAAAAGGACCAAATTGACCATAAATTACAAAAATTAGGACCATTTTGAACATTTCAAAAAAATGTGGACCAAACGAAACAAAGCTCACGAAAATTGGGACAAAAAAGGTATTTAAGCTAAAAAATATCATGATTTACGTGTAATTAAAATGTGTATCTAAGTCATGATTTTTGTTCAATGTCTGTTTGTTTTTCTTTTAATTTATTATTTTCTTCATCATACTAGATTCTTTGTGTTTGTTTTTTTTGTTTTATTTATACAAGAATTATAAAAGATCACATTCAAACCAAATCAACAATTTGAGTTCCATATTTTTGTTGAGTTCTCAATGAAACGATTCTTACATGAAACTTGTAATGGTTTCTGAGCTTCCACTGCAACCATGTTCTCCGTTGATTTTTGATGGAAGGTTTTATTGCTGCTCTCTCAAGTGATATGCTCTTTCATCACCACCGTGGCTAGATACGTAACTCTGAAAAGGAAATGATTAAAAGGAAGATTACTGCAAAAATCTTGTGTATTCACGCACTCAATTTTTCTACATCAAAAGGTACAATATATATGCATATAAAGGATGACCTAAAAGGATAAAGATGATGAAAAAACATTACAAAGTTGTCTTATATACATCTCACTACATGTTAGTATGATTTTCTGTTATGCAACACATGTGTTCTCTGTTTTGTCATTTTCATTTTTCATTTTTGTTATGGCCCAATTGTGTGAGATTTTGGACCTTTCCTTCATTAGCCTCCCACAAGCTAGAGGTAGGAAAATTTCAACCATCTCCAGTTTCAACATATTAGACCTAAAACTAGAGTTTTAGTGAAAATGTCAGTTAGTTGATGGAAGGAGGAAACTGGTAGCAATTTCATTAATAATAATGTGAAGGGCTCTTTGATTGTCACAAAATCGCACGACAGGCTTGGAACAAGTGACTTTAAGATCATGAAGTAAATAAGACAAGCATTGAAGTTCACAGGTGGTGGATGCAAGAGCACGGTACTCGACCTCAAAAGAAGAGAGAAACATGATATTATGTTTCTTTGTCTTCCATAAGATTGAAGAATTTCAAAGAAAGAAACAATAAGCAGTAATCGAGCGACAAGAATCAATACAAGTTGCCCAATCGACATCACTAAAGCCACATATTTGGAGAGGAGAATCTCTGCAAAAAAGAAGTCCCTTACCCGGACAACTTTTGAGATAACATAGAACCAGCGTGGAAGCTTTTTGTTGTGGTTTAGTGGGATGAGGAATAAATTGACTAAGATGTTGTGTGGCATAAACAATATGTCAACGAGTACTTTGTGAGATATAATAATCGTCCAATCAATCGTGGATAAGATAAAGGGTTTGCCAACAATGGTCTAGAGTCATGATGGAGACGACGAGAACTATCCATTGATGTGGAAGAAGATTTGCAACCAATCATACCAGTATCAATGAGTAAATCAAGACAATATTTGTGTTAACATAAAGAAACATCCTACCCGACAGGAACATAGTACATTGTCATGAGCTTCTGCACGAGCGATCGTCCATAAGTCAACTTGACAGGAACATCCTACACGACCATCTTTACTGTTTAACAATCTAAGGTTCTTGCAATGGGTTGGCGTGGCTCCAAACTGGTTGCTTTGTTCCCCATACACACAAACAAAATATTTATTTTTTGTTTCTCTGTTATTCTCTGTCACACCATCATTATTACCTTTTTCTTCAAACGTATTTACCACTTATTTGACAATGGCTACGCCTTCTAAACACACCCAATACGACTAAAAAAGTCAATGACACATCAGACTTTGACATTTCGTTTCATTATACATGGGAATCTATTAGTGGAACTATGTGGAAGAACACCGAAGTAACGACATGTTAACAAATGACCAAACTACTACGATAATTTCAATTAGATCATCTAATACAATGTATTAAACAAGCTCAATAAAAAATCCATAAACATGAAATAAATTCACAATAGATTCAAAGGTCCAAATCAACATATAATCATGATATTTATAAGAGGAAATAAAAAAATTTAAGCATGAGATAAAATTGTTAAAAAAATGATATATCCAGAGTGTAGCATATTATTAAAAGGAAAGCAAATAACAAGAAACCAATTGTGAAGATAGAAAACTACAAGTGGATGATGACAATTCATTGGACCATGTTTTATATCTTGGTCCATCGGTTTGTCCACAAACTGGATGGTCTTTGAAACTTTATTGGCGTCTTTCTCTAGAAGTACATGATTTTCATAAAATGTAGTGATGAAATAAATATATATTTTAGTTTAGGGATAAAACATATTTTTTTAAAATAGTTAAAGAAAAACACATTAATACTATTTTTTATTATATAAATTTAATATATATATATATATATATATATATATATATATTTTGATATTTTTAATTTCAATGTTTATTTTCTTAAATCAATTTTAATATATTTTGTTTAATACTTGTAAAGGTTAAATATGTTTTTGGTCCCTTAAATTTCAGTGAATTTTGGAATTAGTTCATTTTAAAACTTTGGACCAATTTAGTCCTCAATCTTTCGAAATACCGTGTATTTAATCATTTTAATCAAATTTTGTTAAGTTTATTTGACATTTCAAGCGTGTTTCATAATATACTTAACATTAAAGCAAAAATGTGTCAAACAGTATAAATAACTCAAATATAATCTTGAAATGTGTACGAAACATCAAATAAACCTAACAAAATTTGATTAAAATTATTTAATTCACGTATTTCGAAAGATGAAGGACTAAATTGGTTTAAAATTTCAAAATTAACTAATTTCAAAGTTGAATGAAAGTTAATATTTAACCCTACTTTTAATTATATAAACAAAACTAAGTGCACATCCTATAACAAACCATTAATAATGATTCATGAGAAGAAATCGATTTAGCAATAACAACACAATCTTTTCATCCAGTTTCTCACACAGGTAAAAATGAAAATTTTGCACAATGATTTGTGATCTTGAATTATTGTTTATAAATATTAAGGAAAATTGCATTGGGTGGGTAAAGGGGTGAATTAAACTTTGTATAAAATGATCTTATACCCAATGAAAGGTAGTTTATGATAAGCATGAAGTTTTCCTTATTGTATACTATAATAAATGGATTCACTCCCACACAGCATAGTCTTGGCCAGAGGTAGCAACATGGAGATTTGAGGGAATAAGATTTCCAAGGTCCATCTTTGGCCCTATCTTCACCATGATCTTGTTGTCTATCTTTGCAACATAAAGGTCACCTTCAGATGCCATAATTTTCACACTACTTTTCTCATTGATCCCATTCCTCACCCTTATGCTACTCAATTTTGCAATCTGCTCCTTCAAGCCCCAATCAAAGAAGTGATCGTAGAACTGCACAACAAGAAATAATAATAAGAATAAAATACAAACAAAAAATAACCTCATCCAACAACCAAAGAAAAGTACCACACCATATCTTTTAAATTAAAAAAAAAAACATAATATACTAATATCCCTTCAGATTTCTTGAAACCAAACATGATTCTATGCTATTTTAGCATTTTCAGCAACCCTATTGTAAAAATACACATAATGTGCCAGTACAATACACAGAGGTTAGTGTTAAGAGTAAAAATTAGAGATGGAAAACGATTATTTTATACAAAAACAGAACTTTTGAATTTGCAAGAAAAGTAAAGGAATTTGGATTATCTTATAGGTTGTATATGTTGTTTCTCTGCTATGCTTCCAAAATATATATTTATGGACACTGATTTTAGAATTTTAAAATATATAAAAATCATTTTTACATCTAATGTATGTTTGATGTTATCTAAAGGACAACACTCAAAAAATCTATCAGAAAATCTAGACTCGAAAGAAAGAGTGAAGGACGGTGAAGATAGTGTCAAATAGATCTAAGAATATAGTGTCAAAGTATTATTGTCTAATAGAGATTAGTGTTAATTTTTTTCTGTGTTAATGTAATTTATTGTAAAAAAATGGAAAAAATACTATAACTCCCGTCTTTTATTTTCTTATGTAGCTTAATGTGGACCATTGATTCTTTAAAATAAAAAGACAATAATAAATTAATCAATGATCTACACTAAGTCAAGTGAAAGATTCAAGACAAAAAGTGAAAGTCATATTATCATTTAAAAAAAAATGCATTGAAAGTTAAAGAGGTATGAGAAAATATTACTATTGAGGGGGTGCCAGGGTGTGTTAGAATGTAGGCATATCCTTGCATGACTTTGTCAGAAGGGAATGGCCAAGCTCTCTGTGTGGAACCAGTGTCATGGTTGTCAATGAAAGTCACTGCATTTTCTGGTTTCACACCAATCATTCCAGGAGGCTTGCCATTTGGATCTATCAACCTCCACAATTCTCCTTGCACAGCAGCCTGAAGAATTCCTTTTGTGGTAAAATCAAATGCAGTAACAGCTCCACCAGCAGATTCAACCCAATTCACCAGTGCCCCACGGTGACCATCTTGGTTATAATTTGGCTTCCCATTTTCATATGAGAGAGAATCCCATTTCTCTCCCACTGCAAAATCTGGCCTTGTTTGTTCCATATAGATCTTGGTAATGCTAGGTGCATACCCCTTCACAAAATCAAACCTCCACCCATCAAAACCAACCTCAGATTTGAGCCAGTTCATCCATTCAGATAACTCTCTCTGCACCTGTGGATTCAGATGGTCAATGTCCGGTGCAGGTTCATACCCCTCTCCACTGTCATTGTTTCCAGTGCCATCAGAATAAGCAGTGTCGTCTCTGCAAATGAATGATGGACCCCAATCAAGGCGTGAATCTGGAGTACCACCTTCAAAGATGCAATATATTCCTCTCCCGTCCTTCCTCTCTGCAGTTCTGTGGTTGATCACTATGTCCGCCAGGCACTTTATCCCCTTCTCATGAAAAGCAGCAATCAGGGACTTCAGTTCGTTCTTGGTTCCATATTTTGATGCATCAAGATCATATAGCCTTCCTGGAAGATATCCTGGATTCAAAAGTGGCATGAACGGTAATAAGTTTTTTCTGTGCATGATTGGTAAAAACTAGGTTTGCAGATAACATGTTTGACAAAAGAATTGAATTGGAATGCCATGTAAGTATGTAACAATTTTCAGAGTGTCATGTATGTATGAAAGATTTTTATAGTTGCTTATTTAATACCATGCTTAGAATAGTTTCTGAATTCTGATTGCTTGGCAATGCGTGAATACTACACTCACACCTACTTTTCCTTTAGTCATATCCTGCTAATTCAATTTTATAAAATCTATTTGTAAGGTGACATTTGTTTTTACTTATATGTTATAAAATGGTCTTATATGTAATTATCGTGGGATTTCCAACACATGACAATCATATTTGGCATAGAACAACTTTACATGAAAAAAAATCTGCTAGAAATTAAGTCATATATGACGAAATTGGGTAACAGGTGCTGATAATCATATTTGAGTGAGGCAGGTAGAAAGATGAACCTTCAGGAGAAACAGATTGAGAGGGAGGAGGGAGCCACACATGAGTGATTCCTGCATTTGCAAGGTCAGGAATAGAATTCTTAAGAGAGTTGTACCAACCCCCTTTCTTACTTGATTCCCAGTTGAACCCCTGTGACAACATCAATCATATTCATGCAGAGATAGTTAGAAATGTATTTGAAATATGATGCAAGTATCATATATGATATGTGTTCAATATGATGACAAATTAAGTTTTGAAAAATACAAGGTACAACATAATTCATGTTAGGTTGTGGTTGTTTTGTTATCTGTGTTGTATGCATTTGTGAGTGTCACAAACAAAATCAAAGAATAGGTGGTGATGTGAAACCTGAAACAGCAAGGCAGAGGAAGAGAAAAGAGGAAGGAGTGAAATGAAGAGACAGAAAATGCTGAGCCGAAAGAAGGAATCCATAGCTTTGATTATGTTTTGGTTTTTGTGTTTGAGTGTTTCTGCTGCTAGCTTGCTGTGGCTTATATAGAGGCAAAAATTACCTTATTTGCATGTCTGCAGAATCATGGTTGAGTCTTGAGTGAGGTAAATTAAGACTTGAAAGGGTGAAATTTGTCATCAAGATAAGATACATCACCCAAAAAAAGTGATAATCATTGAAATGGAGATGATTGAGGAAGTTCAAAAACAAGAGGGAAATCAAGGATAGTGTGAATTTGGGAAAGAAATTTTTGGAGTAATTAGAGATAAGGCCTAAAGGTATGGAGAATTCATAAATTATACATGTAAGATAACATATTTGGAAAAAATAAACAGAAAAATATATCTCAGACAACACTTTTGGAAGTTTTAGTGAAAAGGATGAGAAATTCTACTGTTTTTAAGAAGGAATAGCGTGTTTGAAAACTCTTAGGAAGATGTTGACGTAATTCATCGCCATGTTCCCACTGAAGTTGTGGCTGTGTTTTCAATTTTTTGGAATAAGAATGCATTTGTAAAGAGTGATGCATTGCACAGAATTAAATGGGTAAATATTATTTCCACACCCAGTCAATTTTTACATACACTTCATATTTATTATTTTACTTTTCAATTTTTTTTCTACTAATATAAAAGTTGACTTTTTTTAATGATCAAAATATCTTTAAAATGGATTATCAACCATGGAAATAGGTTAAAAAAAAATCAATTTAGAGTTGAGAAGTCTAAAGAGGAAAATAAGAAAAGTATGTGTAATGGTTGGTCTCTTGAAGTAATGGGAAACAAACCCAAAGAGTCAAAGTCACGCATTATTAGTACCAAACGACCGTTAAACGCGTGTAGTTTTTAATACAAAAATTACTTCAATTCTCGCGCACCTTTTGAGTTTTCTCATACAAAATAGAAAAATTTATATTTTTTAACATATTTAATTACATTAAATTTAAATTCATTTTATTTTATAGATATTTTTTGTCTGGGTAAAATAGTTTTAATTCTTTTTATTTGAACTAAATATTTTAATTATTAGTAAATACAAAAAAAATATTTAAATATAAACAATTAATAATAACTAAAAAAATTTATATTGACATTCTTTTTTAGTTATCTAGATTAGAGATGGTAGATAAACTCGTGCACGTGGTTATCACCCGAATCCATCTCCGTTTTGGCAGAAAATTTTCGCATTGACTAAGTATGAGTATGAGTAATATCCAAAGTTTTCAACTGGGGATGGGGATGAGAATATACATATCCCCAAAGATTTGTGAGATCAAGCTTGAAATAAATGATTGGGTTAAATCTCGTGAGACAACCATTCAAAATATGGCAATACAAATGTTAAAGAAATTTGAAAGTTACCGGAGTGTTATTCATGATATATTGGCAATTGATTCAGTTTTAGATCCAAGGTACAAGATGGACATGTTAGAATATTATTTTTATAATTTGTATGGTTATGATTTTGATCTAAAACTTAGTAGGATTCGTCAAATGTGCTATGATTTGGTTTTGGAATATCAATAAAAAAAAGAATGAAACTCATTCTTATAAAGCTACATCGTTGGAGTTGAGAAAAGTTGTTGATAATGATGCGAATGAATTTTTAGAGTTTATGGTAAAAAAGAAAAAAATCTAGAACTACAATTATGAAAACAAAGTTGGATTATTACTTGGAAGAAGATAATTTTCTAGTTACACAAGAATTTGATATCCTATCATGGTGGAAAACAAATGGGTTAAAGTTTCCAACCCTTCAAGCAATTGCAAGGGATGTTTTAGCTATTCCAATAACAATTGTAGCTTCTGAATCTGCTTTTAGTACTGGTGGTCAAATATTAACTTCTCACCGTAGTCGACTTCATCATATTACTATAAAGGCTTTGATGTGTACAAGAAGTTGGATATGGAACTTAAACCATCTAGGTAAGTTACTCAAATTTATTAATATTTATTATTAGTGTATTTTTATGAATTCTCATTTAATATTCTACATTTGGTGTTTGTAGATGTTAAAAAATTAAAAGAAAAAGATTTTCTCATGAGTGAAAATGAATATGATTAAGAAGGTACATTATATTCTAGTAATTAAAATTTTCAATTTAAATTATTATATCATATCTAATTTTTCATTTTTTTTCTATGTGTAGGTGGATCGAATGCAAATGAAACCACTAATCGTTTGTAAAATTAATAAATATTTTGGTTATTTTTATTTTTTAAGTAATGTGTAATTGTCACTACAACAAAAATGACTTTACACAATGCTAAACGAGATCACGAAAATAAAAGTGTGGTCTAGTAGTAAAGGCAACATTTATTTAGATGTGACTTAAAAACTATCTTAAGCAACATTTATATAAATGTTGGTTGTAAAAAGTGTGAGCTAATCCATAAAAATGTGGTCTAAAATAGACTAAATATTAAAGCTTTTAGATTAGAAACATTCCCTCCCTCCTTTTTTGACTGAAAATACAAAACTTAGTTCCAAAAACGCAAAAATTTGAATTTCTTCCCTCATTTTGATTTTAGACTGAAAACGCCAAAAGCTCACAGTATTGAAAATTTGAAGTTTTAAAAAACACGTACATCAAAATCGTTGCATTTGATGGGGATTTTATTTTAAGCAATGATTTTACAATTGTTGTCGTACTAAAAATTGTAGCCTATTATTTACAGCTACGCTCACCTAGACTACGCTTAAAAAAATGTTGTTTAAACTTTAACTCACGGTTTTCGTGGTTTAACTCATAATTTTGTGTTGTTGCTTAAAGCGATTTTTGTTGTAGTGTGTTTAACTTTTATATAATTATTTGAATTTTCTCTAGTTGTTATTTGATACTTTAATTTGAGATTTATACTATTATAATATTTTTCTTAATATTTGAGATCATGAAAAGAAAAAAGAGTATCTTATTTTAATATTGAATATTTTGATAGTATCATGATTCCTTTGATGTGATTTTTAAATTTTTTTATAAAAATTATTTAATTGATATTTGAAACAGTAAAAAAATGGGTATCGGTATAAGAATATACCCCCTAATCCGGTGGAGATGAGAATGTGTCAAAAGTTGCATACCCGTTGGGTTTGGAGATGTGGATGTGGATGAATTTCTATTATGGGAATGGGGAGGGATCATGATACCTGTACCCACTCCGCCTCGTTGTCATCCTAATCTAGATTGATGTTAATTTTCATTCAAAACTCATATGATTTTCTTAATTAAACTTTTACTTTATTAGTGTCTATCAAGATTTTTTTTTTTTAATTCATGTTGACCACAATAAATATGATTGGCTTTAGTCTAAAAGAGACAATCGTCCATATTGATAAAACAAAGTATTAAAATTTTGTTATCAAAATTTCAACCAAATCAACCATCTTTTAGTTTAATTCGATTTCAAATTCTTATATTTAAAGTGAAATTTAAAATTTTCTATATATAAAATAATACAAATTTTTTTAAGTTTTTATTCAAACAATATATCTTTTTATAAAATATTTTTAATTCTATAAAAATGAATTATTACTAACGATCTGCTTGAACTATTTTGATTATCAATAGTTCGACGAAATTTTGCATGTGTATAGAATTTAAATATAAGTTTAATGTTACAAAGTAGTTTAACGAGTAATTATTAAGGCTATCACTACTAAAAAAATATGTGAATTTTGTTTTGAACTTTCTATTTTAGAAAATATTTATAAATTATTATAAAAAATAATTTGTGATAAATTGTTATTAATTTTTTTATAAAATATTTTGTACAAAATAATTTTTACAACAATTTTTTTAGAAAATATTTGTAAATTTTATAACAAATTTAAAAAAAAATATTAATTAAACTGAAAATTTCTAATAATGTACTCATGAGATTATAGAAATGACATCTTAGAGAATAAATAGTCATTTAGTTTTTCATTATAATAAAGGTGAGCTTTTGAAACTGTTGTTTCAATTGAGCAATAAGCTTTTAGTAACTGTTTTTCTACATACAATCTAGAACTAAATTTCTAGTAATTACTAAGATCCAATAAAAGATCTTAGTTAGAGTATAAATTCTTATTCTACCCTTTTAAGTTTTTTGATCCTTCATCACTAATGCATGCATTCATTGGTATGACTTGAGTTGAGTGCCTTCCTTTTTAAACAATTTAAATGTTTCCTTTCCACAATGATTTCTAATTCTGTTTGACAAATGGGCACTCACTAATTATAAAACTAAGGACTCATGCATTAGGCCTAGAAGACGTATCTGGTTTGGTGTAAGAAAGCTTGAGCGTGTAATAGATACGTATAAATCAGAAACTCTAAATACTATCTTATAAACCTAGTTATGTTACCCAAATAATAGAGTTCATATGATGGAAAAATGTCAAATGGCAACAGAAACACTAATTAAAGCTGAACTTTTCAAAGTTCTTGAAATACTAAAGAAAGTTCAGTTTTAGTTTTTCATAATGATATTTTAACTTATTTTGACACACTTTTAATTTACCACTCTAATTACTCTTAGATTATCATATCACATCACTACAAAAGATCAAATAGATAATTGAAGGGTAATTAGAATGATGGATTAAAGTGAGTCAAAGAAAATGAGTCAAAAATCATTATCCATTTCAGATAATGATAGTCATTTTGGTAAGTTTGGAATATTTTTTCATTAGTTTAGTTGTTCTTCTTTTCGTCTTAGGACACTCATACACTCTCTCAAAAGCTCTTATACTTCTTCCCTAAATTATTTCTCAATGGGTGAATTATTTCTCAACTTCTATAAATTATTTGCTTCTCTCCACAAGTTCTCCGCAAGTTCTCTTATTTCTCACTTAAGCCTTAATTTTTCTTAAAAGAGGATGGTACAAATTTTCTTCTCATACATTCCCTTAATTCATGCCAATTTTTAAATGGTGACTTTCTCTCCACTTCAATACCATAATGCCTTTAAGTTCACCACTCACTAGTATGTTCTAGAAAAACACAAACTAACATTATGAAATTTACTAACTTAATAATGAATGGACAAAGCAAGAAGAACAACTAAAATGTGAGATCATGAAGAACAATGGCGTTGTGTGCCACAAAATCCACATCCAATGCCACAAAGTTAGAGAATAAGGTCCTTTAGAAGATCAATTGGCGTTAGGTGGTACGTACAGAGCGTTGGGTGCTAGCAAGTTAAAGAACACCTTCACGTTATAAGGTTCGCCAACGTCAGACGGTCACACTACAATGTTGGGCGCACCAGGAGATCGTCGGACGCCACTTATGCTGATGTGGAAATTTTGCCCTTTTTCTTCTTAATTGATTGAAGGAAAACCATCTTTGGTTGTTGGATATGCGATTTTTCACTCTTGGAGAGCAATATCTTCTTCCTCTTTATATCTCCATCTTCTCCTATTTAAAATCTATAAGCTTGCTAAACCCATTTTGTTGAGGGTAGATATGTAACCACTGAACTCTTATGTATCTTTGATTGTTTTCAAATATATGCACTAGTGCAATAAGGGTTTTTGGCTCCGGTTGTTTTTTGTATTTTGCCTCGGTTCCAGAACCGAGGCATATTGGGGCGAGGCCAAAAGAGGTGGCTTTTGGCCTCGGGTCTCTAGAACCGAAGCCATAGATTCATTTTTCTGCCTCGGGCCTCTAGAACCGAAGCCATAGAGCAACATAGCCCCACTTGTTCCTTTTGTCACTGTGACACCACCGTCGAAATCAGCGGCAACCATATTGGCGACCACCGTAAACACACAACCAAAATCGCCAGGAACAATGTGCACCACCTGCAAAAAGCCAAAACCAGCGAAATGTAGGTACGAAAATCTCGTGTGAAGAACACTACACATCGCACCTGAGCCACTGTGGCCTCCACCGTCACGAGAAGACGCAACAACCGCTACGAATTCTTTACCTGCAGATGAAACCAGAATCAGAAGCTATAACACGAAGCGAGACCTACAAAACCCAAACCAGAGGTTGTCTGCGTTGTGAAACCAGGCTGCCCTGACGAACCACCATGTTGCAAAGTAGACGTCGCCGGTCACCACCCTCGCTTATGCTGCTGTCATGAACGAAGAAGAGGGAGGTCGCGAACCGAAGCAGTGGCCGTAGAGGAGTTCGCAGAAGTAGAGGTCGTCGTCCTCGAGAGAGAGAGAGAAATTCGCGCAAAGAAAAGAGAGTTGGGGAGACGATGAATAGTGATTAGGGCTCGCGAATTGGGAATTTTAACAGACTTTATGGCCTCAGTTCAGTTAATAACCGAGGCCAAAAGCCCATTTATTACCTCAGTCCTTAAAGACCCGAGGCCAAAAGCCTGATGCTGGTGGCATGTTTGAAAATTTGAAAGCTGATGCTGCCTTTATGGCCTTGGTTCAGTTAATAACCGAGGCCAAAAGCCATTTTTGAAAATTTGAAAGTTGATGCTGCCTTATATGCTTCAGTTCAGTTGTAACCATGGCCAAAAGTCCATTTACTGCACCAGTTCAGAAAATGCCACCGCCTCCTTATAGGCTTCGATTCAACTACAACCGAGGCCTATAAGGCGAAGTAAAATGTCAAATCTACATTAGTGATGTATGCCTCTTCCATTAAATGCTAGTATTCTTGTTTTCTTGCTTAATGCTTGCTTGGCTTGATCACCCATAACTTGATGCTTGGTTCATTAGTGTTGGCAAATAAAACCTTCTAAGCTTTAGAAACTTCCTGATTGTTGGACCCTCTCCGAGTCCAGTCCTATCACACTAATCATTGCACTTTTAGTAACATTAACATCATCCTGGAAAAAGAACAAATTTATTTACCAAGATATACCAATTAGAATGAAAACAAGTTGAAGTGACATAGAAAGCCAAACCAACTACCAAACATTGCTTACCTACATGGCCTCACCCCTCAGTTTGACCAATTTCAATCCATCTTCAAAGCTTAAAATTAAATTAAATAAATGGGGTAAATAACATGTCAATTTCTAGAAAGTTGCACCTCAAGTAAAACCACTCAAAGAACATTTTAGTCACATGACTCATGTTCAAAACTACAAGGGTTAACAATATTCATTTTCTTATATACTTTTTTCACAAACTACAAACAATAATTTCATTGCAAGATACTGATGACATTCGAAGCAAACATCAAACCTTAGGCCAATTATTCACATTCAAAAGACCCATGGTTGGGTCACTTACCTAAAAGACCCAGCAAGTGCTAGAGTAGTATATTCTCCCAAGCTTAAACCACATGTAACATCCCTAGATTTAATAATGCTCCACAATGAGACGAGCACTAATCACAACCACTTATCTCAAGCAACCTTTCCCATTGATATCCCAATCCCTTACTAACGGCATAAATGAAATTCGTTTTGCATTAGGAAACACGAAATATTAACATACAAAAATATACCATTCGAGTTTCAGACCCACAATTAGGGTTTTACCTTTTCGATTTGAGGACCTAGGGTGTTATGGGTTCAGTTGGGGCTTGACACAATAAATCATATAGACAACATGTGGCTTTAATTGTTAGTCGACTCTAGAAGCCTCGACAACGCTTGTAGGATGATGCTTGAAGGCTCAACGACTCGACCATTAACGATTCTTGAAATGAGGCACAAGGGTTTTGTAAATGACTAGGTATTCAAAACGAGGGAGAGAAGGGTTGAAATGTAGGAGAAACACAAGCTTTTGTGAATAAGAAGGTTTGAAATTGACGTTCTTTTTCTTAGAGAAATAGTATTTGGAAATTGATTTTCAATTAAGAGGGAAATTTTATTAATTAGAAAAAAAAGTATTGGAATGGAGGGAACAAAAAGTAGAAGGAAAAATGCGTGCTATTAGATGACACTCATAAATGCCATATTTTGAATGTAAATTATGGCAGTTACAAGACTACCATAATATAAAGCAAATTATGGTAGTTTATGAGAATCGTTATATTAAAACCACCACATTAAACAAAATTTTTTGTAGTAGGTGTTGCAAAATATCTTTTAAAATTTAGAAATAAAACAAGATACGTAATGGAGCTTATGTCTAGGAATGGAGCTTGACTCATTGGTTGTCTTAAACCCTAGTTCATAAAGCGAGTTTATTTTGTTAAGAGTTCAAGGGATTGACTCTTAGTAAGGAAACCTAGGCTCATTCTACAAAGATTAGGACTTGAGTACACTTGTGGGTTGACATTAGTATATCCATGGAGAGGATGTGAGTTTTTATACATGAGAGTAAAGTCAATGAAATCTAACTCCAATATTAAATTCCATATCATTTCTCGTCTTTCCCATCATCAAAGTGGTTTTAACTACCATAGTTCATCTTTACTTGTTTATGCGCAAATTTACTTTCTTGCACAAAATCTCAAACTATGAAAATATTCTTTAGTCTAATGTAGTTATTTCATTAGTTTCTTTGGAAACGATATATGGTCTTACTAGTTACTTGCCAAAGAGTTAATAGAAAGCCCACATTTTTTTCCTATGTCTCTTTTTTTTGCGTACCGTAAGACCCGTGGAATTTAATTAATTAAATAAATAAATAAATAATAAATGCGGGTGGAAAAATCATTGATGACATTAAATTATGAAAAGTATGACATGGAGAAGTACTAGCTCAAGTGGTTGAGAGTACTTAAATGCGTGAGAGGACTTGGGTTCGAGTCCTATGTATGCCAATTTTGTGTTATTATTTGTTATTATTTTAAATATATGATAATCATGCTGTGAAATAATATGTTAATTGGATGATGAATGTTAGCATGAAACATGAATTTGGCATGATGGTTTGATATTGATTTGGCAATTGCATGGTTATGGGTTCAAGTCTTGGAGGACTCACATTAAACTTTATTTTTGATATTTTTTTGGCTTTGGCTTGAATATGAAAAGTTGAGGGAAATTCTAGTGGAATGGCAAAATAGGGGTGGCTGTAGCGCCTAGCGGTACGTGGCTGTAGCGCCTAGCGATTTGGCTGCTGTAAGTCCTACTGGTTGGACTTTATAGGCGTGATCTACAAGGCTTTTGGTGATGCTTCGAAGGTAAGATTACTGGGTTCCTTGAGTTGAGCTCGGAATGTATCCCTTGAGTTGAGCTCGGGATAGGGGTTAAGTACGTACATTCCTCGAGTTGAGCTCGGAATGACATCCCTCGAGTTGAGCTCGGGATGACGGATGAACACGAGGAACCCTTGAGTTGAGCTCGGGTTGGCGAGTGTTGTCGATGTGAGTGTGCTGGTTGTGGCCAGTACGGATGGGTCCAGATAGATTGCCCTCCTTAGTAAATCGCTGACGAGTTTGGTAGTCTTGGGACATTACGAACTATGTTCGTAAATGGGAACTCCACCTGGCGTTGCGGTGTATGATCCGTAGCATTGGTTCCCGCACGTGCTCTATCGGTTGTGGCCGATAGGTTTGGCAGCAAATTACCTTGGGGTAATCACTAAAAGTGGTAGAACACGAATGATTTGGTTGTGGCCAAATGATACGGAATAAAGTAAGAGATTTTATTGAGTGGTGGCATGTAAAAATATTTAATGAGATTTATATATTCATGTTTTGTATGTTAATTTTATTAAGCTCACCCTATCTGCTTGTGTTTGGCGATGATCGTGTGCGCGGTACACGTGAGCAGCGGATGTTAATGCAAGTGGAGCTGGTGACGCTTAGCTGCGGAGATAGGATATCTGGGGTGTTTTATCTTACTTGTATTTTCTACTATTGGAAATGAATTGTAAACTCATTTGAGACGTTTATTTTGGATTATGACACTTTGGTAATTATGAATCATTATTTACATTTATGAAAGTTTAAATTTCCCGCGTTTTTGGGAAAAGTGTTATTATTAAATGTGACTTTATTAGTTATTTTCTTTATTTTATTTAAATTAGTAATATCCTGACGGGATGTTACACGTACCATAACTTTCGTGACCCAATGAGGAGCTTTTCCATCATCATACTTTTAAAAATTGTCGATTTGAATTTTGTGATTAGTGTGAAGATTCTATTATAGATCATTTTATGTATACAATTATTGCTATATAATTTTGTTATTGTTCTGAAAAAAATGTTAAGTGATACAAAAAATACAAACCAAATTTGGATTTCTTTTATTGAATTTAGGGGACTATAAGTGTCCATTTGACTTACTGCGAGTTCAAGTCAAGTACATTAGATCATAAGTGTACTAGATTTTATTTTATTATAATTAGCTTGCATTTTATTTTTTAATATGAACCAACTCGAAGGTGTGGTGAATGTGATCAACCCGTTACTTTTAACTCACTTTGTCATTTTTATTAATGAATAAAAGTTTTTCATCATCATATTGGAATAATTCTCTTAAAAATATTGTTGTTTAACCTCTTAGTAAGTATATGTATACAAGTTGATTTTCAGGAAAGACATATAAAGTGCAAATAAAGCTTCTATATAGATTTTATTTGATAAAACATTTTTCCACCTTAATATGTTTAACTTTATCATATTTACCATTATATTGTGAGTCATACTAATTACAAATTTGTTAACATTTTATTTAATATCATATTTGATGGGTCTTTAGAGAACAAATTCACTAGGCAAATTCAATGAGTCTTGAACTCACTCTACATAAGGGATTTTTTAGAATTGCGCAACGAAATATTTGTATTTGGACAAAATCTTGAGGGTGAATTGATTTCTTAATAAAAAGTGTATTTTTTTTAAAAATTCCCTTTTTTAAATAACAACGTTCAATTAAAGTCCTTTCCTTTATAATAATAATAATAATAGATGATCAAAAAGTAAGGAAAGAGAAGATTGCACCAAATACTTTTATACTTGTTTGAATCAAAAGATCCTACAGTCAGTTGTTAATTTCTCTAAAAAAGGATTAATTTAACACTAAAACAAACCAAACTTACAATTACAGAAGAAAAGATTTAGGGTTTAAAGAATACCTCTATTGATTTCATAGGTTGATTTCAACTTATCTTTGTAACACCCCATTTAAATAATAATATAATTAAATGAAATCTTACATCGGATAATGTAAAGAGCCAAGTTGCGGAGTATAAGTCACTCCTTACAATTATCCAAGATACTTAAAAGAAAATACTTAGGCTCACTACAATGCCTATAACCCAAGAGGAGTAAAAAAAATAGACAGTATTCAAAATAAAGTCCTAGGGCAAAACAATACACGGGCCTTAGCCCTAAAAGAAAGCTCAAATCAGCAAGATCCAACTCGGATAGACTATGCAGCGGAATCACCATTTCCCTCTTGACCACGAGGATTCTCACATCTGCTTACATCAACAAGTTGATGATCATCGCAAAAAGAGAAAACCACACCAAACAAAACATACAACAAACAGAAGGGTAAGCTAGAGCAAAAAAAAAGTTTGATCATGCAATCAGATACACTTTCCCAGTCAATTATACATACATCACCCAAGCATATCATGACCTTCCAAACAATACACTAAGTTTCAGGCCTCCTGCTACTCTCACTACAAGAGTCGACCCGCTCTAAGTGAGACTAACTAACTCCTTAGAGTGTCAGGATGCAACCTTACCTTGAATCCTTGCCAAATTATATAGATGGGGCACCACCATGAACTCCCACTAACAGGGGTCATGGAATTACGTCTCGACCACTAAAGCACAACCCTGAAATCTCACCTAGAGATTTCAAGGAATTACGTACTGACTACATACCAAACGTATTCAAACAACCAAGTAATATATTCATCATGCATATACATCTCATGTCAACCCTTTTATAATCAACCTCCTTTATATTCCAGGTCAACCCATACCAATTCCTCATACTCCATCCATGAATATCGAATTTTAACTCATCTCCTTACCATGCCACATTCACAACCAACCATTTCATTTAAATCACATACCAAGATCATACCCAAATTCATCATCTGCTCACCCATGAACCATTCCATATCTCATATCAAATTCATACCCAATTCATCATCTTCAATTCATGTTAAACTCATAAGCCACAAACCATAATTCATCATATTCACACAAAGTCACGCAAATCATACTTTAAAAGGCATAATCAATCCAAACATATGATCAATATCCAAAAACAAAGAAAACAAAGAGCAAACCTACTTCTCGCTCAGCCCCTCGCTTAGGCAGAAGGGCCTCGCTCAGGCGAGAGGTTTCCCTCGCTCAGGCGAGCTCCTTTCGCCTAGGCGAGGGCTCGAATCAGGAACAATGACACTGTAATACCCGGGAAAATTAATTAATTAAATAATTAATTAATTAATAAATGCGGGTAGAAAGCGTCTTTATGGCATTAATTATTGTTTAATGTGACGTGGAAAAGTACTAGCTTAAGTGGTAGAGAGTACTTGGTTTGTGTGAGAGGACTTGGGTTTGAGTCCTATGTATGTCAATTATGTGTTTTGTTTTATTATTGATTTTTAATAATATGTATGGGTATGGAATTGGTATTGTAAGCTTATCATGATTGGAGTGTATCACTAACATGACTTGGTTGAATTAGTTGTGCGTTGTGCACTTGAATGGTGACTAAGTGGTCATGGGTTCAAACTTGTTGAGAATGAAATTGGAACTTTATTTTTTAAAAGTGTAGTTTTGGAGGGAATATGAGAGGGCAAAAGAAAACCTAGAAGCCAAAAGGGGCTGGAAAACATCTTATAATGACCCTAAATGAGAATTAAACACACTAAAATGCCCAATTCCGTTTTTGTTTTAAAACCCATCTTACCTAAATGAGAATTAAACACACTAAAATGCCCAATTCCGTTTTTATTTTAAAACCCATCTTAAAAACACCTATAAAAGCCAAATTTTAGGTAATATAAGGGTTTTGGTTGTGTGGTGAACAGGTATAGAGAGGAGCACGAGATTGGGCGTAGTTTTGGGTGTGCAAGGGCTGAAACAAGAAGACAATTGTGAATCAAGGGTCCTGTTTGTCTCAACTTTGATCACTAATTCCAAGTTAGGGGTGCTGTATTACGTGTATACCATTAATGCTCGTCTTTCTGCGTTTTGCTTCCAATTTGATTCTATAGGGTATGATTGTGGTATAATATGCATTGTAATTGAGAATTGACAGATTGAAGTTAGGCACAAAGTCATTTTGGGTGGTTTATATGAATGGGATAAGGGTTTGGGGGTATTGATGTTGTAGTTTTGGCCAAACCTTTAGTTTAATTGATGCAAATCTGTCTGAACCATGTTACTGTGATGGCTTGATGGGGTAGAATGTTTGGAAATTGCCTGAATTGGATTTTTGGTATGGTTGTGGTTTGTTTTCGCGCAAGACCAGGAGAGGGATACTGCAATTCTCGCCCAAGCGGGTCACCCTTGCCTAAGGAGAGTTGTAGGGTTTCATTACTGGTTTAGGGGTTGAGCATCTCGCCCAAGCGACTGTTTTGGTACTTGAGCGACTTGGTCTCTTGCTTAGGCGAGAGACACTCGCCTAAGCGAGGTCGCGAGGTGACCTGAGTGTTCTGAGCCCAAAATCTCGTCCAAGCGAGGAGTTTTGTGGGTTTGAGCGAACCAGGGTCTCGCTCAGGTGAGACGGCCTCGCCTAAGCGAGATGTCGTGGTCAAGTGTGATGTTTTGCTTGCATTGTAGCTCAGGTGAGACTGAATTGGGTGTTTGGGCGAGAAATGATCTCGCCTAAGCGAGATAACGTGATGAGGTTGTTGTTTTAAGCTCCCTCAAGCAGGTAAATTAGCCTAAGCGAGGCTGAGGGCTTAGTTTGGGCAAGAGTCCCTAGCTTAAGCGAGTTTATGCAAATTTTCATGTTTTTGTGTACATGTGTGTGTGATTTGGCTGCTTTATCCTAAGTATAAGAGGTATATGCATGTGGTGTGGTGTTTAGGCTTGATGGACTAAGTCCAATAGGGGTCTGGGATGTGCTTAGTGGTTGGACACATGATGGGGATGGAATTGGTTGAGTTCCCGTCGGCTACTAATGGGTGAGGAGTCCTTAGTATAGTGATTACATGTGTCGGGCGCACGATGGGCAATGAACTGTTATGTTCCCGTCGGCTACTATTGGGCGAGAAGTCCATAGTATGGTGATTGCGTGCGTACCAGGGTCCAAGTTGAGAAGACTTGGATGTTTTACCACAGACGAGGAGTCTGTAGGGCAGGACTATGAGCGGGATAGGCTCATAAGGTTGGACCACGAATGAGTTAGTTTCATGGGAGCACAGTGAAGTCCCAAGACCAAGTTCATGTATATGACTCATGAAGGACTATGAGGTCATGGTTGGGTAATTTGAAAAGCATGAGAATTTTAGTTATGTTATTTTGGTTGGGTGAGATATTTATATCATGTCTCTATATTATATATTGTGCATAGCTCACCATTTCTCTGTGTGTGTGGCGCTGATCGGATAACTCGTTATCCGGAGCAAATGATGTGACAGGTGGGCCAGGAGATGCATAGACTCGAAGCGAGGGATAACAAGGGATTTTGTATATAATTATTATTTTGGTTTTGAGATAACTTTGTAATTTTCTTTGAGCCATTTGAATATTATTTCAGTTTTATAATTATGGACTCCAGTTTAATCACATTGTATTAAAGTTTTAAATTTCCCATGTTTTTGGGAAATGATGTTATAAGTTAGGAGGCATTTATTATTATTTCTTATTTTATATATTAAATATCAATAATATTCCTTAGGGATGTTACAATTGGTATCAGAGCAAAAGCTTGAAAATATTTTTTAATATTTTGGGGCTAGTGGGAAGTGAGCTTATCGATGTGATTGTTTGTTGTGTGATTGAGTTGAATGTTGAAAAGGTGTGAGTGGTTTTGTTTGACTAAGTGACTAATTTTTAATAGTTGTAATGTGGCGTATCCAGGCTATGGCTGCTAACAGGAGGAGGAGTAGTGGTACTAATGACATCGTTGAGGCTATTCACCGAATGGTGGATGCGATGCAGCCACCCGTAGCAGCGTAGCCTAGGACGGCGATTGCACCAATCAGGGTGCCAATCGTGGAGGACTTCTTGCGCCACAAGCCAGCAGAATTCACTGGCAAAGCCTTTCTTGATGAAGTAGATGCATGGCTCCGCAAATGCGAGAAGATCTTCAAGGTGATGAACTGTGAAGATGAACAGAAGCTACTGTTTGCCACCTATTTGCTGAATGAGGATGCAGAGTATTAGTGGGCGGGAATGCAACAACAAATGCAGACTCGGGAAGAATAGGTGGAGTGGACTAGCTTTAGGACGCGGTTCCTAGAGAAATACTTTCCTGACACGGCCAGGCAAGACAGGGAAGCGGAGTTTCTAGCTTTGCAGCAGGGAGAGATGACAGTACAGGAGTACGTAAATAAGTTTGAGCACCTGGCGAGATACTACTCACAGAATATTACAAAATAGTGGAGGTGCTTGAAGTTTGAATGAGGACTCAAACATGAACTGAAGAAGGTGGTGACACCTTTGAGGGAGAGAAGATTCCTGGTCTTGGTGGAACAGGCTAAGAGTGCTGAGCACCTGGAGAAAGGCCCTGGTCCAGTTGTGAGCAGACATCAGAAAAATGTCGCTGAGGCTAGGCAGATGAAAAAGCCTTATAGCATACCACAGGCATCCCAGGGTCCCTCTTGCTACCAGTGTGGTGGACCCCATCTGAAGAGGAATTGTCCTCAGCTGGTAGGCGGAGTAGGAGGGTCAGGCGACCGTCGCAAGTGCTTTATATGCGACAAACCGGGACACTTCGCCAACAGTTGCCCAAAAAAGAAGAGTTTGGTTGTGAAGAAGCCAGCAGCATTGCCAGCAGAGAGAGCTAGAGCGGCTGGCAGGGTCTTTGCTTTGACCTCCACAGAGGCTACTAAATCAGGTAATCTCATCCTTGAGCCATGTTTAATGTTGGGTCAGTCAGTTTTAGTGTTGTTCGATTCTAGAGCAACACATTCTTTCATTGCTAATGCGTGTGTGGGGAGATTGAATTTGGTGAAACGCGATTTGGGGTGTGAGTTACTTGTTTCAACTCCCTCCTCAGGTCAAGTGGCTACCAGTTCAGTCTGCGTTGGGTGTTCAACGGAAGTGGCAGGTCGCAGATTCAAGGTGAACTTGGTGTTCTTGCCTTTGGAGGGACTGGATGTAATCTTGGGGATGGACTGACTGTCTAACAATCACATTATAATTGATTGTGGACGGCGCAGTTTGGTATTCCCAGAACATGAGGTATTGGAGCTAATCTCGGCTCAGAGGGCGACAAATGAAGTTCAAGCTGGAGCCACCTGTTATGTTCCCGTCGGCTACTATTGGGCGAGGAGTCCATAGTATGGTGATTGCGTGCGTGCCAGGGTCCAAGTTGAGGAGACTTAGATGTTTTACTACAGACGAGGAATCTGTAGGGAAGGACTATAAGCGAGATAGGCTCATAGGGTTGGACCACGAATGAGTTAGTTTCGTGGGAGCATAGTGAAGTCCCAAGACCTAGTTCATGTATATGACTCATGAAGGACTATGAGGTCATGGTTGGGTAATTTGAAAAGCATGAGAATTTTAGTTATGTTATTTTGGGTTGGGTGACATATTTATATCATGTCTCTATATTATATATTGTGCATAGCTCACCATTTCTATGTGTGTGTGGCGATGATCAGATAACTCGTTATCCGGGAGTAGATGATGTGATAGGTGGGCCAAGAGATGCATAGACTCGGAGCGAGGGATAGCAGGGGATTTTGTATATAATTATTATTTTGGTTTTGAGATAACTTTGTAATTTTCTTTGAGCCATTTGAATATTATTTCAGTTTTATAATTATGGACTCCAGTTTAATCACATTGTATTAAAGTTTTAAATTTCCCATGTTTTTAGGAAATGATGTTATAAGTTAGGAGGCATTTATTATTATTTCTTATTTTATATATTAAATATCAGTAATATTCCTTAGGGATGTTACAGGCACTATCGTGCCCTCTCGCTTAGGCGAGACCTCCTCGCCTAAGCGATATGGGTTATTGCTCAAAACAGGAGCTCGTCGCCTGAGCGACAGCTCGCGCAAGCAGCATGGGCGAGTTGCTACTAATCTCGCCTAAGCGAGACACACTCGCTTGGGCGAGAAAACCAGAACCCGTCACTGTTCACGCAGGCCAACATCCATATTCCATCAGAGCAAAGCACATATTTCATTCAGAACATCGCACACACCATACATACATCAGTAATACGAAAATAGGCCCAAAATGGTGAAGAATTGGTTTAAACTAAGTAACCCTAGCTTCCCTTACCTGGAAAAGAGCTAATATCAGACTTTGACTCTTAAGCCAACGAAACCAGTAGCTCCAAGAGAAGATCTATAAAGTGAAGTGAATCAGAGTTGAGCTTAGAGCTAGCTTAACCAAGAGCTGTGACCAAACCCTAGCAGAACGTTCTGAAAGGAAGAAGGAGCGTATACTATAAGCTGTTTTGCAAGAATGACAAGAGTGGAAGGAGGTTTGGCTACCTTAGGAGCCTTGTACACCCTATGGGCCAGCTATTAGGCTCATTAGATTGGGTAGCCCTTTAAAATAAATACAGGAAAGTAAGTGGGCTTACGATCTTCGATCCTCTAATATATTTCATGGATAATGCATAAGTCATGGATAATGCATAAGTAATACATTTTATGGATGATTTAGAGATTTTTTTTGTACTAACTTAATACGAGAAAAATGTAAAGAAATCTGTCCTTATTAGCTACGCATCTTTTATAACCTGAAAACGTACTATATAAGATTAAATATAAAATAAGTAAAAATGTCCACTGTAACCCATTGTATCAATACCCTTGTTAACCATCGACACAAAATTATATTATAGTATGTGTATGAATATAAAAATAAAGGTACGAAGAATAAAGAAAGAATGAAATGGAATAACGTAATGATTGAAGTGACAATACAAATGAAATGATGGGGATAAGATGAGAAAGACAATTTTGGCTTTATCAAAATCTTCAGTGGTTCAGACAAAACTGGTTTTAAGACTTCATCTGTTCATATTACACTCTGATCTCCAAATGCACAATTCACAATTTATCGTTCAACAAATAATTTCACAAACATGTATCCATGAAACACTAAATAATTTCACAAACGTTGTCTATATAGAAGATTTTAGTTTAGAGATGAATTTACAAAATAATCTTCTACATGAAACAATTTGTTGAACACTACGACTTGATTCACTTTCTCAATTCTTTTAATGCAAAATAACCATGTTATTCCCCTCCATATGGTTATCTCATTTATTTAAAATAAGCTTAATTTTTACAAAGAAATCATTTTATTATTATAATAAAAAGCCTTAATTAAGTTTTAAATCATTTATAGATTTATACATTTTTAATTTTGTATTAAATTTTTAATACTTTGATACTCAAAATTTTTATACTTTATAATTGAATCTTTATCAAATAATTTTTTTATTAATTTGGTGTTTTCACATCTTAAAAAAATATGAGATTTTGTGATTAGTAAAACACTTGCGGTTGATATAAAATGACAAGATGATGGGACAAAATAACACTTATATTATTCATTTAATGAAAAATTACATGAACTTAATCGAAAAGTATACAAATTTGAAATACTTAAAATTTAAAAAATAATAAAAACTTATAAAAGATTTAAAACTTAATTAAGCGTATAAATAATAACTTAAAAGTGTGACTATAAGGAAGAAATGGTTACGCTTCTTAATTTGTTTTTCTTAACACACTCTAATTTGCTTAATTTCATAAATTCAAAGGAATAAGACCTACATAATTTAATGAGTCTTGCACGAGTGAAATGAGATAACTTACGGTGATTGATGCAATTTGTCTTAATTAATAAGGAGATAATGATGACATGAATTATCTTAGTGGTAACACTAATCAACCACCTTAACAAGTTGGATCAAAACAGCAATGAAGTCAAGGGAATTTGGAGATTCCATGATCACCAATTCTTTAACCTTTGCATTAAGTTTGATATATAAAATCATTTTATGCCCCTCTTTCAAAAGAAACTACAATGTTGGTTCTTTTTAATATATAATGAACAATTTTAATAATTAAAAATAATTAACTATTATAATGATCAATTTAAATATTAATTTATAAAATAAAAATTATTAATAGTTAAAATAATTTCTATTATAAAATCAAAAGTTATAATTGATTTCTAAATTAATAACTAAAATAATATTTATTATGAATTGACATCTGAATTAGTTACTAAAATTAATTATAAAGATTTTGGTTTGAAAACAAATTAATTTCTTATTAGAAAATTTGTCTCTAAATATATTTTAGGTAATTAAAATTCATCATTAATTAAAATTTTTGATGCAGTTATACAAATGCTAATTCTTCCACGGTGTGAAAATAAAAGTCTCTAGCAGCTAATCGGTTGTGTTTTGTTTGACAACGCATTTTGGATAAATTATCCTTACAATGACAGCATGAGAAAATTTCAAATACTAGGTTCAAAGATCAAAAGACAGTATAATGAACAAGATTAGGCCTTGAAGAAAGTGACGTAGAATAAAGATAAGAGATTGAAATTAACTTGTGATAACGTATAAGAATTAGTGACTGAACAAAGTCTGAGAAAACCTAGATGAAGCTACAAGCAGGTTTTGTGATGGGGTTGAATGGTGCATACACGATTTTTTTTATTTTTTTAAAGTTGAATATTACCGAAAGCATCTAATAATAGAGAATGATATAATATGTTTATATCAGTTCGTCTTTAATTTTTAGGCGACATCTGAAATGTTTAAATAGTTTCACTTATTGATAATTTGATTAACACAAACAAACGAATAATTTATAGTTGTCCTTTTCTTAATTTCATATAGATTAAGGATTCAAATATTTTAGTTGTACTCCTGATTACAAATAGATTGCAAAGAAAATATGGACAAATATGTTATAAAATAAAATTAATGATAAAAAATAATGTATAATAAAGAGTAACTTATAAAGGATATAAATAAAATAATTAATATAAATATTTAAATATCGTAAAGAGTAATTAATTACATGAGTAATTTATAACTCTCTTTTCTTAATTTCATATAAATTAGTAATTCAAATACTTTGATTACATATAAAAAAGATGATTGCAAAGGAAATGATGGACAAATATATATGTTATAAGATAAAGCTAATAATAAAGAAGAAGAGAAAGAATGAGAGAAATTGAGGAGTAATTTTTCTATGTGGCTTATAGGAAAAGTGCTATTTATAAATACAAAACGTAACCTATAAAATAAAATTAATACAACTAAAACAAATATTTAAACCTAATAAAAAGTAATTAATGATATGAGTAATTTGTAATTATAGCAAATCAATCAATCATACAATTAACTACATCAAATCAATGGACGACAATTAATTCATAACACTCATTCTAGGGTGTCCATTGATAAGAAAATGTAACCTTAGTAGAAAAAAATTCTCCAGGATAAAAATCTATCGAAGAAAAAAGAGTACAACATTTTGTATTTTTTAATACAATATTAAACTCACATCATTAAGATGACGAAGTCCAATTTTGTGAACCAAGTGTTTAATTGAACAATGCACTATTGTCTTCATATATGATTGTTGATTCCATTTTTCCGAAGCATAGACCTCAAGTTTGTCGCATATGTTGAATTATAAACTTTAACCAAGCATATTCACGACTTACCTAATGCTAAAATTCGGCATTATTTGATGATGTTGTTATGGTTTGTTTCACAAACCGACATGAAATCATTGTGCTACCACATCTGAACAAGTATCATGTTTATGATCAACCACTATGACATTGTGAGGATTTGACAAATAACATGCATTTGCATAACCCATTAGATCTGATTTTGAATCATTTGGTTAAAATAAGCCCATATTCGCAATACCCTTAAGGTAACGAAGTATATGTTTTACTCTAATCCAATGTCTTCTTATAGGTGAAGAATCGTATTTTGCTTAACAAATTTCTATTAGATCTTATTTTGAATCATTTGGGTAAAATAAGCCCATATTTGTGATACCCTTAAGGTAACGAAGTATATGTTTTACTATAATCCAATGTCTTCTTATAGGTGAATAATTATATCTTGCTTAATAAATTTACAACAAATGCAATATCAAGTTGAGGCAAGATAACATTATTGTTCCTATAATACTAAGATATGATACTTCTCGAAAAAGAAGATCTTCATCACTTTCTTAAGGTCTAAAAAGAGTCTTTATCAACATCTAATGATCTCATAACCATTGGAGTGTATAATGGATGTGACTTGTCCATTTATAACCTTTTAAGCACTTTAACTATAAGTCTCTTCATGTATAAAACACCTATATTTAAATACTCAATTTCTAATCTCAAACAAAAATTTGCCTTTCAAAGACCCTTCATCTCAAATTCTTTCTTTAAACAATCAATTGTCTTTGTGAGCTCATTAGGAGTTTCAACGATGTTTATGTTATCTACATAAACATTAGTTATGGCAAATTCATTTTCTAATATTTTCATATAAATACAAGAACAAATAGGATTATTTCTATATCGTTCTTTTAACAAGTACTCACTAAGACGGTTATATCACATACGTCCTAATTGCTTTAATAAATAAAAGGACTTGTTCAATTTTCTTGAATAAACCTCATTAGAATTTGGGCAAATTAAATCCTTTAGGAATTTTCATATAAATATCATTATTAATAAAATCATATAAGAAGGTTGTAACATTATTCATTAGATGTAAATGCAAACCTTCTTGCGCAACTAGGATAGTCAAATATCAAAATGTTGTTGCATTCAATACTAGTGAGTATGTCTCCTCACAAATCAATACCAGGTTTTTGTGAAAAACCTTGAGCAACTAATCATGTTTTTTATCTAATAATTTCATTATTCTTATTTTGTTTTGCCGCAAAAATTCATTTGTCTTTAACGGGTTTTACACCCTAAAGTGTGCGAACTACAGGTGCAAAAACCTTTCATTTAGCAAGTAAATCTAATTATGCTTAGATTTCATCTTTTCATTTTGGCCAATCATTTCTTTATCAAAAAATTTCAATGATTATTGGTTATTGATCATCATTGTCACTCATAACATTCAACATTATATTATATGCAAAAGTCTCATCAATGTTGACTTCATTTTGGTTCCATGACATATTTTATTGAGATCTCATCATTTTCAACAAATTTAGGTACCTGAGGTTCTTTGTGTACCGAATCATTAATTATGTCAAATGAATATTTTGTGTACCGAATCATTGAACAATTTTGTCCCTATTGAAGATATAACAAAATTTAATTTTTATATCAAAGTTATAATGATGTGAATTTTAGTATATTATAAAAAGTATTTAATAAAAAAATTTGAATTTTAATATAAAAATTAAATTTGGTTTCAATTTGGAGAGGGACAAAATTTGTTCATGTTAACAAAAATTGAGACTAAATTGAACAAAAATAACAAATATAGGAACTAAATTGAATATAGAACATTGACTTTGACACGTGACACGCTGCTGGGTTGACACGTGGATATTTAAAAAAATTAAAAATAAATAAATAAATAAATAATTCAAAAAAATCACGAAGTGACACGTAACCGTCACTGTTCATGACCGTTAATGATTTAAACAGTGTTAGCGAAAAATGACCCAATTGAACAAAATTGACGAAAATTGAGACCTATTTGAACATAACCAAAATTAGGACTTATTTGACAAAAATTGACGAAAATTGGGACCAAAAAGATATTTTAACCATATTTAAAGCTCATAAAGAGTAATTAATCATAGAGTAATTGTAGCAAATTAATCAATTATATCAATCATATGAGTAACTGTATCAAATCAATGGACAAGCATTAATTCACAAAAAAAAGTATAATTTATATACAATGTGAATTATTTATAAAGTTTATCACACTTTCCCTACTAATAAAAATTTATACATAAATTAAGTGTTAAGCCCCAGCTATATGAATTAATGTATAAATAACTTCTCGAATATGACCATTACATGAATAATCTTCTCAGTGATTTTAAATTTTTCATTATGATAAAGAGATCCTTGAGATTGGTCATGCATAATTACTTTATTTAGTGTTGGTTATTCTTCATTACATCTTATAAAATGTCACATTTTGTTGAGTTGTATAAAAGGAAAAACATTCCAAATAAACTCATGTTAATGTTAAGTAATGTTAAATTTTGATATCTCAACATTGATATCTTCTTAAAACCAATTAATAACCATATTAAAATTTTCTTAAAAGTATATATAAGAAAAAGAAATAAGAACAAAACATAGAGGAACCACACTAAACCCATAATAAAAAATTAAACCTCATGAAACATAGATAAAAAACTCATATTTCCTGCAAATTTTGTTTTTTGAAAATTTTTTTCATAATAAATACTTATAAATTTTTTTATGAAAAAAAAATTATAGGAAATTGCTGCCAATTTTTTTTGCAAAATATTTTGTATAAAACACTTTTCACAAAAAAATTTGTAGGAAATACTTACGAATTTTATAATTTTGTAGGAAATAATTACCCACGAAAGAATTACTTGTCAATTAAGATTTTTAGAAAAAATAACAGAAAAAAGTCTTTTCTTGCAAAATTTTTAACAAATTTACAAGAAAAATCTCATGTAATATGAGAATTTTTAGTAGTGATGAGAACTTTGGTGGGCAAGCTAGGTCACACCTCACCCAAGGTGTCTCCTTTTTTATATGACCTATTTTTAGAAGTATTTTCCATGTATTTTCTTTAGTTTCCTTAGTTTTGCGTTTCTGAAAAGAGACCTCTTCCATCACTTATAAAAAGAGCTCTCCAAGACTTGTAAAAGGGTTGAATATTTTGAGTGAAATACATATGTATTTGACCATTTGAGAGTGTTCTCTAGTAAAGTGTCTTCTTCCCTTAGTTTTTTCTTGAGCCTAGAGCTTAAGTGGCGACAACCTCAAGTGGTGTGTTACCATAAGAATCCCCTCCCCTTTCAAGTTTTCTATCTTTTACTCCATATTTTCTTCTCGTTGGTTACTTGTGTCTTCATTTCAATTCGCATATTATGATGCCTTTATGTTCTTGTTGTTAGTTTCCTGTTAAGTGATTTCTCCTTTTCTCTAAAGTCCTAGAAGTGAACCTTCAGATCTAGATAACCTTGGTTATCTTAATGTCAAGTAATGATCTTCCTCGAGCTTTCTTAATCACCATAAACAACATATAAGCTTAAAAATGAAGATGAGTCTTTATCAGTTGGTAATCAAAGCTTAGGTTATTATGTTTGCCTTTGTGTTTTCCTAACATTGTCTTGTTGTAGCTATCTAGGAATGGTCCAATTCAACCTCCTATAAACACACGAGAGTGTTGACAGTCAATACATTGTAAACGTCTACGATTTTTAAAATTAAACTGCATGTAGCTCAAAGGTCCAAAAAAATATGTGTTTGTATTTATGAAAGCCCTTTGAGTCTATTTTCTAAAAAAAATCAACATATTCAAAGTTTTGTGGAGAAAGTTATGAGAAAAATGCTTAATGAAGGTTAGAGTAGTGAAAATGTGGTCATCAACGTTTTTCAAGTTTTGCGTGGCTATTTTGAGTTTTTGTTTTTGTGGTTCTTTTCTCTCCTAAATGTTGTTGGATAATATGTATTGGTATGCTTATTCATAGGGCTGTATATTTTAGTTTAAGTGCATGATAGCTTCATGTTTTGTATCATTGTTTATGTCATTATGAGTCTTTAAATGTGATTAACTTTTGCTTGAGTCATATATCACATGTCCAATTGTAGTTTTCTTGTCCTTGTTTCTAATGCTTGAATATGTTCACTAAAATGCTTAGCTTGCATGTCTCTTGGTTTGATGGGTTGAGCTTAAATATAAGAGTTAAGTGTTCCTAAGTATCTAACAACTAGTTAAAAAATTTAAAATAATTCTAGAATCAATTTCAAAACTGTTTTTGGTGCCTAATTTGAGTTTGATAGTGAGCTTGTAAACAATTTTGAAGCCTAAAAAAATTTGGTTGGCCGAGAATTTTATCACACATTGGGAGAAGAAAAAAAATTGTCAAATTTGCATGATGATTTGATTGTAGATTTAAACTATTAAAGTTGCATCGATGAATATGGCAAATTAGTTTCATCATTGTAGGATCCTAATCATTTTGGTATGTGCATATTGGCTGGATTTTGTTGCATGTTTAAGTGTTTCCATAGAGTATTTAACAAGCTTTTCTTACTTTAGTCCTATTGTTAGTTTTTTCATTATTTTCTTTCTTTAGAGTTTAACTTTCCTTGTTTTGTTCCTTTTCTTGCTTGTCTTTAAGTTCTTAAGTTTTGTCATTTGAAGTTTTCTTTCTTTTCCATTCTTAAGTGTGTGTTTATCGTGCCATCATACACTTATGATTGCTAGTCTCATAGATTTTGGACCTAGAGGAGTTTACACTCTTTTAGTAGAGTTTGAGTGGTAGCCTAACCATTTGCAATGTGTCCCAAACACCTTGAGAGTGCTTATTTTGGTGTTTTATTTGGTATCAGAGCATGGATGAGACATTGGTAACATAAATCAATCAGTAATTCACCCTAAATCAACTTCTTAATGAGATGGAGATGTCTAGGAAAGAGAATGAAAGATACTTAAGAGACATCATCCAAGGAGTTGAGATGGAGAAACTTAAAAGAGAGGCTAGGAGAAGATGGAAAAACTCTCATTCACCCAATAGCTTCCAATGAGAATGGAGCCACCATGGAGGAAGAAGGAATTTTAAGCGCAACACATCATGAATAAAACAAGCTCAAAGGATTCCCAAGTTCCATGGAGATAAAGACCCTAAAGTGTACCTTGATTGGGAAGCAAAAGTGGAACAAAATTTTAAAGTAAATAATGTAGAGGATCAAAGACAAGTTGATCTAGTAGTGGTAGAATTTAAGAATTATGTCATGACTTGGTGGCATAAAGTTTGTAAGGACAATTTCCAAGGGCCATCTGCGGCTTCTTGGATGGACATTAAAGTTTTAACGCATGCTGGATTTTTTCCTTTGTACTATAGGAGGGGACTTCTTTTGAAGCTTCAAAGGCTTCAACAAAGGCATATATGTGTGAATGAGTATTTTAAAGAACTAGAGTCTCTAATTCTTAGGGTTGGATTAGAAGAATCTAATGAAGAGAAAATAACTAGGTTTATAAGTGTCTAAGGAGAGACATAAAGACCTAGTAGAGTTGTATGAGTACTGTAAGACCCAATAAATTTAAATAATTAAATAAATAATTATTTAATAAATATGGGTATTGGGAACCTTTATGGTATTTAATGCTATTTGTGATGTGGAATAGTACTAGGTCAAATGGTTGAGAGTACTTGGTTGCGTTGAAAGGACTTGGATTTAAGTCTTATATCTACCAATTGTGTGTTATTTTAATTGTTTATTATTTCGGTAATATGCTTGATCATGATGAGTGATACTATAATCCTAGATTTATAGAAATTATGATGAAACATGAAATGGTTAAATGGTTGTGCATTGATGTGGCTATTGAATGGCTATATGTTCGAACCTTGGTAGACACTAATTAAGTTTTCTTTTTTGCTAAAATTATTTTTGACACAGGAGCAGATGATGTTGTAGGTGGTTTTGGTGAGGCATACAACCGGAGTGGGGCTAGCTTGGGAAAGTTTTTTATGGAGTTTTATTTTTTTATGGATATTAAAGATTTTGTAAACATTTACTTTATCAGACTCAGAACTTGTAATTGCCATTTATATATTGTGATTTTGAGTCTTGACAAAGTAATAAATGTTTTTAATTTTTCCACGTTTTTGGGAAAGACGTTATAATAAATGTGGTTTATATTTTGATTATGTTTTCTTTTTACTAAAATTAGTAATATCCAACGGGGATATTACAAGTACTCCCCTCTTGAAGATGTTTTACACCTTGCCCTAAAGATTGAAACTCAGTTGAAAAGAAAAGATGGAGCAAGGAGGAGTCACTCACCCAACGACTACAATAATCATCATGGAAGGGAAAAGATAAAGAGAAACATGATAAATATCCTCCCAATTATTACCAAGAACCTCTATCACCTCAAGAGGTTAATAAGGACCAAAGTAAAATGAAAAAGGAAAGAGAACAAGAGAAAAAGGAAAAGAAAGAAAAAGTGTAAGCTTCCACTAAAGTGTTACTTGCCCACAAAAAGAGATTCCCAAAGCAAATTGGCCACTCTCCTTCTCTTTCTCTCTTCCAAACCAAAAAGAGAAAAAAACATAAAGAAAGGAAGGATAAATTTTTCAAAGTTAAGGGTTGCTTCATAAGTAAAGATTGGGAAAGACCTCGTGAGAGGATGAGACATTGCTTCATCTAATGAAGTCAAACTAAATCAAGAAGGGCTTCAAGAATTTGTGGTTAAATTCTTACCTAAAGGGGAGAATGATGAGCCTCTAACCCCTACAAAGGATGGATGCACATGCTTAGGGAGAATAAGTATGCTTAAAAGGGAAGCATCTTTATCTTCTCTCTTTTATTGGGGTTTAGTTTTGTGTTGACTTTGCTTTTTGTTGACTTGAGTTGACCTTGTTTACTTGACTTGGGTTGACTTGTTGATCTCTTGTTTGGTTGTTTGTTTTGTAGAATTAGCTAGGCCCATATTGGAGAAGGATAACACTACTTGGAGTGGAGGAAAGACTCAACCTTGGACCCACACATAGGAGGCACATATGGAGAGAGCTTGGAGAGCAAGGATCGACCCTCATTTCTAGAAGGTTAAAGGCATCACATGAGAGCCTTGGTAGGTAAGCTAGGTCACACCCCACCCAAGGTCTCTCCTTTTTTAGATGACCTAGTTTCTAGAAGCATTTTCCATGTATTTTCTTTAGTGTCCTTAGCTTTGTGTTTTTGAAAAGACACACATTCCATCACTTATATAAGGGGCTCTCTTAGACTTGTAAAATGGTTGAACATTGCATTATATACACATATTTTTTACCATTTGCGAGAGTGTTCTCTAGTAGAGTGTCTTATTCCCTTAGTCTTTTCTTGAGCCTAGACCTCAAGTGGTGACAACCCCACTTATCTTAAGTTGGTAAGCCCTAGTGGCCCCTCAAGTGGCCTGCTACCATATGGATTCCCCTTCCCACTAAAGTCTTACATCTTTTACTTCATATTTTCATCTTTTTAGTTACTTATGTCTTCATTTCAATTCACATATTATGATGCCTTTGTGTTCTTATTGTTACTTTCCTCTTGATTGAATTCTCTTCTTCTTTAGAGCCTTGGAAGTGAACCTTCACATCTATATAACTTTGGTTATCTTAATGTTAAGTAGGGATCTTCCTTCAGCTTTCTCAATCACCATAAACAACATATTAAGCTTAAAAAATGAAGATGGGTCTTTATCACTCGATTGTCACTTTGGTTCATTTCTACCACCAATAAAAAAGTTAAAATGAAATAGGTATTTTTGAACTTGTTTCAGTTTTATGTGTTACGTATCAAAGACTTTTTCTAAAGTTGAAGAATAATTAGTGAGTAGAGAAGTCAAATTTAAGACAAAGCTTTGGCCACTTAGGGAGAAAATTGAGTTGTACAAGCTCAAGGGTATTGAAGTCGAGGATGAACTCGAAATTAGAGATTTCAATCTTTCTTCAACTTCAATGCCTCTACAACTCAATCATTTTCATGTCTGACTCAACCTCTATCCTAAGTTTGACTTCTCTTTTCATCCTCTTCCTCACTCTTATCAAAATCATTTATGTGATAAGTAAATGAGACGAAAATAAGTTCATAAATATTTTTTCCATTCTAACTCTTTTTTATTGATAGCATACTTTTTTACATCAAACTTATTATAGTTTGACATAAATTATCACTTTTAAGTCAATATGGTCTAGTCTAATATAAGTTTTTATAAAGTTTTTTTTACGAGGCATAAATTTACATGTTGGACTTGTAGAAAACCTAAAATAACAAAAAAAAAATCGTTGTGTTAATGTATGTAAGATAGTAGAATTCTTAATCCCTTTCTAACTTTTCCACGCTATTGAATTTACATTAATATAGTATTTATTATTGAATTTAGGAGTTTAATGAATTCTAAGATTGCTAAACGATTCAAACAAGAATAAATAAAAAATAATTTTTCTATATATTAAAATTAATCTATATTAATTTGTAGAAAGTTCTTAATTTCCTTTCTAATATTTTAACTTTAAGTTGACTGTAAGTTAATTTTGATTTATAAATACATTATTTTATTTTTCTCTTCTCTTAAAAGTGTTTGTAAAATAGATTTACAAAAAATTAAAAAATTACAGAAATGATGTACAGGGTTTGATATTTGAATATTTATTATTTTATATTTACAGAATTATTAGAGACAAAATATATTAATATATTATGAATGCAATTATTTTTGTACTAATTTTAACTTTTGTCAAAAGTTACATGAAAAGAGTAGTAATTATTATTGAAATATTATATATAATTTTAATATATTATAATTACTCATTCTCAAAAGCATAAAATATAATTTATTATTTATGTAAAATCACAATTTAGAATATGTTAGAAAATAAATGATTTTAAAATAATTCAATATTATAATAACAAAATTAAAACACACCCCCCATGATTAAAAGTAAAGACGGAAAAATAGTTAGGAATTTAAAGATTTAAAATTGACAAATATTTTTTATAAAAATATAAAAACATAAAATTTACTTGTACTAAATCATATTGAATTTCAAAAGAAAATAGGATAAGTAATATATTTCCTTTAGTGTTTAACTTTATTTAAACTGAGCTAATAATTAAAATAATTGAATATATTTTCACTCATTGTCATTTTATATATATTTACTCAATAATAAACTAAAATTGGTATAATTTATTATTAAACAAAATATTTTACTCTTGAATTTTTATCCTTATTTAAATAATGAAATTAATTTTTTTATATCTTACTTATTTTTCCTTTATTTAATTAATGAAATTAACTCTTATTTATTTATATTAAAAACGACATATATAAATACGTGTCACAGCAAAATCACTCCCATACAAATGCAAAATACTTTTCCATGAATATTAAGTTGTAAATCATTTATTATGTATTCAAGTTTGTTTTTTCTATTCAGTTTGTTAAAATATTAATAATAATAATAATAATTAAATATATAATTAATAAGAATAACAAGTATTAATATTGAAATAAATAATAGTTATTTCTATTATGAATATAAAAAATTAAACAATAACTCTGACTTTATTTCTTCATCATTTCTCTTTAATCAAAATATCTTATTTCCATTTTTTTTCAACAAATTTTGTTACATTTTTTTCTCCTTTTTTTTACTTAATTATTTCTATATCTTCTATTAGCAAACCACACAAAAATCATCATTCAATAGTAGATTAAAGAGAAACAGAAATGAGATATCAATGAGTGTCAAGATGCTAAGTTTGATCCAACCAGGAATTTAATAAAATTTGCTGAAAACAACAATAGAACAGTGCACCTACTCGTAGTTTCTCAGAAGCCTAACCCAAACACGGTGACGAACTCCTACTCCACGTTCCATTCACTCTATCGAACTAACATAGCAGATTGTTCAGATTTCACCATCCCATAATTCCTCAACAGTTTTGTAGGCACCACAAGTTTCATGGACGAATGTGGTACCCCTCAGTAATCTTGCCTGCAAGAACAACCACCACTGTCATAAAACTTGAAAATGCTTCCATCAAAGTGAATTTCAGATCAAAGTGGCATACTTATTAATTGACAAATTCTAACTATCATGCTTGCAAAAATATAGGAAAAAAAAAAATACAAAGAGATCAGGGTTTGGTAGATTGATCAGATATAAACTCTTGTATATATTTCACTACATGAAAAAGAAAAATCATAATCAAACAGTTAGTGTATTTGGGATTTAAAATGCTAGAAACACTCTAGGTTGATAATAAAATAATCTTACCTGCTGAATCTCAGAAAATTTAGCGAGTAAGTCCTCAGGGATAGACCAGCCAAAAATATCAAAATTCTCCTTTATCCTTGCTTCATTTGTACTCTTGGGAAGCACACTATGGCCCATTTGAAGTCCCCAGCGCAGAGCTACTTGTGCAGGAGTTTTGCCTAGCTTCTCCGCAGTCGTATTTAAAACTGGGTGCTTAAGGACGTCACTTTTAAGCCAGGTTGTTCCAGGGGAACCCAAAGGTGAATATCCCTAAACATGTACAATTAAAAGATCTCAGATGAAATAACAAAATAACAAAAATTAGATACAAAATAATGTTTCATGACAAAACATGCTGGTTTATAAAGATCCACAATGATGTGGAGACAATTCAAGAGTTTATAGTTATAAACTTACAGAGAGGTGGACACCTTTGGATGTGCAGAAAGCTCTCAGCTTGTCTTGCTGCCATGAAGGATGACACTCCACCTGGTTAACAGCAGGAGGAACACGAGCAACTTCCAGCAAATCTGCCAGCTTCTTGGTGGAAAAATTGCTTACGCCTATAGCCCGAGCCTTGCCAGAGTCAAAGAGTGCTTCCATTGCCTTCCATGTGTTAGGCATGTTTCCTTGCACAAGATTTTCAGGATTGAAGCCTTGTGTTCCTTTTTTCATTGGAGTTGGCCAGTGGATCTGAAAAGACAGAACCGAGTTTTCAATTGAGTATATCATCAGTATCAATGCACCGAATTTTGAAAAAACAAAAATCTAAAACAAACCTCGCATACAGTAGAAAGAAAAAAAGGATAAAAGTAACTAAAACAAAAGCCGCTAAACAATGCAAGAAATGCCAATTTAGATTTTTACATATACTCATTGGTTAGTTAGTTAAGGCTTACGAGATTTAAGTTTGACAGTCAGGGACAGTTAGTTCGTAGAGTAATTAGATTACCTAGTTGGAACTGCAATAATTAGAGAACTAAGACATGTGGATTATAAATAACAAAAGAGGTTGAGAAGGAGATTCAGGGTCCGTTTAAGTAAACAACTTAATTAAGGGTTGATTATATAAGTACTTGTCAGAACTTATGTATAAGCTGTTTCTAAAATGGAAGAAAAAATTGGCTCAAAATGTTTTCACAAGGTATCCTATTGTTGTGGGAGAGTTCTGGCCTCTTGAAAAATCCTGAGAATCATTTGCACTCTTTCATGTTACTAGAAGCCTTCCCCTTCTATAATTCTGTTCCAGTTTCTATCGGACTGTAGAAAAGAGACATACGGTGGGCAACGAGACACGTGATTTAACAACTAGTTCCTAGTATAGTGTAGAATAATTTAGAAAAGAAAATTATCATGCATATAATATTTTCAAAAACCGTTATACATTTTATTATTAACAAAGGAGCGATGGCTATTACGGTGATTCTCCTACAGTTAAAAGTTCGGTTTAATTACCCTTACGTTCTCAGAAACAGAAAACAACTTCAGAGGGACTGTTCCTTGTATATTCATATCTTAGACTACAGTTTCACTACAAATGTTGAAATATTCAACACTGAGAAATTGAGGGTAGGAAAATCATCAATTTTGGATAAAATTCTAATAAGAACCAGTTAGAGAAAATTGTGAGATTTAGTGATATTACATACAAGATACAAGTCTAGATAATCAAGCTGCAAATCTTTCAAAGTCCTGTCCAATGCCAGCGGTACGTCTTCTGGTGCATGATCAGTATTCCTACAGATCATCTTAAATCCTTGAGTTATAAGCAGTGAAGACTATATCACATGCTTGAACCTACTAGAACTATTGATTTAGCTTAAAAACGGAACTAAACTGATTAAACTAGAATCTAAAATCAAACCAGAGTTTAGATGTAATCCACAAATCCTCGCGCTTTACTACACCCTCCTCAAACAGCTTCTTCAACATAGAGCCAATCTGCATCAGCAATAATGAATCATTTCCTTCACACATAACATGACTAATACCACTTTCAATCATTTACTGCAAATAGCTAGTTAAGCTATTTAATCGATATAAACATTACACCAAATGAAAACAGCAAGAACAAACACCTAGTGGTGACAATTACCTCCTTCTCGTTCTCATAGATGTGAGCACAATCAATGTGGCGGTAACCAATCTGCATCAAATTAATAAAACCAAAGATCATTATAATGAATCACAGATTTTCAAATAGTGGAAGAGTGAAGATGGATACTAATATAGCTGATGCAGCTACACGCACAAGGAGGGAAACTGAAACTAGTTGGTTGTTGCAGAGTGCAAAACAGAGAACAATAATCTTATTTAGATAAATAAAGAATTTATTAAGATAGAACAGACAGGTAAAAATGCAAGAGAATAAGAAGTCCCCAAAAACTAAAGAAATCAAGACCAAAGATTAAAGGAACAAAAAACGCGCAACACAACATTTCAATCTCTCTGTAAATTTAACAGACCCCCCGCAAAGAACCACATGTTCATTAGAAAAGCTATTGAATTCATTAGAAAAACGGCATTCAGAAAAAAATTCTAATTTTTCATTTCAGTCAGATACTGCAAACTGAGAACTATAAAACATCTTAGGAATCTCTCTCGTAATGCTAAATCCTTTAAAATTAGAACCATGATATTTTAACTACTAAATTTTGACAACTTTATCCTACAATATAATTTTTTAAATGATTTTGAAATATTAAAAATAAAAAAAATAAAAAATCACTTAGAAAATGATGAAAATTTACTAATCAAAAAATTATTTTCTTTAAAATTAACGTACAAAACTACTAGAGATCCAAGGGGGAAACCCAATGATCACCAAAAGTACCAAAAAAGTTATCAAATTTATAAAAGATTTCCAACTATAATTATTCACGATCATCACTAAGACATTTTTAACCACAATTATAATTATAGTTGTCATCAATATTTTCATCACCTTCACTATAATAAACTTATGCATATAGATATTTTTTGAACTTTTTTCCAATGTTAATGAAAAATATTTGAATTGATTGAATATGAGTTTAAGTAATCTTCCATTTTTTACATTAGGTATAGAATAAGAATAAGTATTTATATATCCATTTTGTTGTTGTAACAATTTTAAACTACTAAAATATTCTTAATTTAAACTTTTAATAAGTTTTTCTTTTTAAAAAAATTTAGTAGATGTTTAAAGAGGTACCAGTGTCCTCCTCATCATTTACACACATTTCATGATTCAAATACAAGACAATAATAGGTATGCGTTTTTACTTCAAACGATCTACTCCAGAAAAACTGAGGTATACTGAAAATCACACCACACGATCCCGTCCCCTTGCGATACCAATAACAGCGACGACATCAACTGTAACCACGGCCATAATGGTGGTGAAGCATATGACGGTCACGAAAGTGGTAATAATCACTACACAATCATCACGATGCGATAACAATCATGAAATGCTCACATACATCGGCATGTATAATCATAGTCATTATTCTGCTTACAACCATCATGACATGACCACTGTGAGAGACGGAACATCATTAGTGGCATTTATCAGGATATCAAGAGTTTCGGAGTGCAATTACAGTTACACGATCACACACACTCATGAACAATACATGTTAACGTAACGTACCGGTTAGTAGCAACAATCATCAAAAGAAAACCAATAAAATAAAGATTGAAAAGAGAATGGAAATGGTAACGAGAAAACCTTGATGGCAGCAGCGACGGCTTGAGCAACTACGCCGGGATCGGATTGCCAGGTTCCCAAGGCGATGGAAGGGATCTTGGCTCCCGTGTTCAGGTCGAAGAATCGAATATCGTTCGACATTTTTCTCGCAATCCGAAAGCTTCTATGGTACCACAAGAGAATGCACTTTTCGTGCCTCACTGGGGTGGCAGATTCTGTTATAGAGTTTGTTTCTGTGACGTTTTGGATGCCACTGATGAAATAGAATATGACCGAGTAATGCCTTTTTAAAATAAATTACCAAGTATTATTTATTCATCACTCTCTCGCACTTTTTTAGTTGTAAGGTAAAATTTCTTTTTAGTTAAATTTATAGATTATTTTTTAAAATTTTATTTTATTAAATATTAAATTATATATATATATATATATATATATATATATATATATATATATATATATATATATTTCGTACTTATAGTTTATAAAATTGATATAAATATTATTTTTAACGGTGAAAATATATTATAGTTTAACTATAAAATTCAATGGAAAATTCATGTCGGGATTTTTTACATGATATTATACGAATTAAATCATTATAATTTAGTCGACGAAACATAGTTTTAAAAATAATTTAAAATAAAAAAAAAACATATTCAATTTAATTTTATTTCATAACCGTAATTTTTTTTTTCAATTTTATCATATTATTTTTAATATTTTTAGTTAATTTAGTTTATATTGTTTCAAATAAGTAACGGTTGTAACATTTTTATTAGCAATTTATTTGAAGAGATTCTTTTTAACTATTTTTCCGAAAGAAAAAAATAGCTTCAAATGACAACTATTTAAAATAAGGCTTAAATACCTTTTTCGTTCTCATTTTCGTAGTGTTTATTGCGGGTGGTCTCCATTTTGACAGAATGTTTACGATGGTCATCATTTTTACCAAATGTTTAAAATGGTCATCATTTTCGCAATTCGTGTTTTATTTGGTCCTTTTCTATGACGCCGTTTAAATCAGTAACGAAACTATGCATAGGTGACACTGTTTGTACTAAGTTGCATTAGGGTGTGTTACGTGTACCGTATAGATGGCTAATTAACGTTAAATTTCCAATTTGGGGGAAATTTTGCAATTAGGGCTTCATTTGGATTGCAGTCGGCTCTTTATTGTTGGGGTGATTTCTTCATCTCCGTCTTTCTTGAGCTCGGATTTGCAGAGAAAGCAGTTAATACTTGTCATTTCATCGTTGGATTGTAGTCACACTCTTCATTTCAATTTTCCAGTTAATCATCATCGACGAGGTAAGTGGGTTTAGGGTTGTCTGGGTTGTGTTTGCTCGTGGGTTAGGGTTTTCGTAATTCTATTTTGGGGTTTGTTTGTGCTCAAACATTTCTTACCAAAACCTTAACTCACCTATTTATCCCCAAATATCTAATTATCACACATGTACATGTACTGTACACGTAACACACTCTAGTACAAACAGTGCCACCTGTACAGTGTTTCGTTACTGATTTAAATGGCATCACAGAAAATGAGAACCATTTTAAACATTCGATCAAAATGATGACCAATTTAAACATTCTGTCAAAATGATGATCATCCACAACAAACACTATGAAAATGAGGACGAAAAAGATATTTAAGCCTTAAAATAATGAAATAAAGTTATAAAAGAATCATCCTAATCATACATGTAAAAAGATTATTATTATTTTTTATTTTAAACTTTTTCATTTTTTTATAATACTTAATTAATTAATTTTTTATATGGGTATATAATATATGTCTAAGGAGATAAAAGTATTTTAGATGAAACAATTTTTTGAAGTGGTCTTATTTAAGATTAAACACTACAAAAATATATGATTTTAGTAGGTTAAATTATTTGAGGTTACGATAACCTTTACTAAAATATGGACATAAACCTCTATCAGGTTTTTTTAATTAATGCCGGTCAATTTTGAATTTCACTTTTTTTCCTCTTTTCGTAAGTTTAAATTTTTTAATTTGACTATTTTTATTTTCTTTTGCATAGTTTGTTATCCTGAAGAAGTTTCGTGTGCCTCCCACCACTGTTCTTCTTGTGGTTTCTCTCTATGAGTGTGTTACCCTAAGATGAAGAAGAAGTTTGCGTGCCTTTGAACACCGGTCTCCATGTGTTTTCTCTCCTTGTTTGTGAGTGTATTACCCAAGGAGGAAGAAGAAGCTCTCACGTGTCTCACACCGTTCTCCCCGCATTTACTCTCTGTGAGGATGAAGAAGAAGCTTTCGATAATAAACACTGTTCTTTGTGCTTTCAATTTCGATTTCATCACTTTTTCAATCTTTATTTCATCACTTTTTATCCTTCATTCTCTTTCGATTTCATCTCCCTGCTTTAATTTTCATTTGAGTTCAATTTCGTCTCCTTGATTTGATTTCATCTCCCTCTGTCATTGCAAAATCAGTGTGTGTTTCCCAGTAAAGTCCTTGATTTCCAGTATTGTCTGATGTTATAATTGCCTTTGATTTTACAAGGGAAGTAGTAGTAGTTGCCTTTGTTTTGCCTAAAACAATTGTCTGTTCATCAAACGTCGATTTAGCTTATTTAAAATGAGCACATAATGGACACAATAATAGATGAAAGGAGTCTTCATTTTCTGTCCTTTTCTCTCAATCATATATTTAAGCCTTTTTCTGATATTTAACCATCACACGGTTAATAACAGGGGTTTAAATAAGTTCTGGAAAGTATTCTATCTATAACATTTTTCTATCCTACATCTTCAAACTGAATGTGATAATTTAGATGCTGCAAATGACTTTTTCTCAAGCTGTTTTAGAATAAACCAATACTTTCTAATAAATAATTGGTTGTTAGGCTTAATAATATGCAGAACTGTCTAAAGTCAAGATAGCAAAGTGAATCCCCATGGTCATTATGAATAATAAGCTAACTATGTTTGCTTTGATATGATAGCCTTTTTTTTATTTCTTAGCTTTATATATTTGTGTTTATGGTTTCTTTTATGGTGCAAATAAATGAGTGAACAAACCATTATGTTCTATATATATTGTTGATGACTTTTCTAACTAGAGAAAAAAAAAATCTCAAAATGAAGGTAGGTGTGGCATGAAAAAAAGTTAATATTTAGTAGTTACAATGCAAACAAAAAGAATGTTTTGCACAGGTTGTCATCCACATAGTCAAATTTAATTTATTTTAAACATAATTCTATAATGATAGGTTTTATGCAACCTTACTTGAAAAAACTTAGGCATTATGCAAATGGGTGCCACTAGTAAGTGGTGACTATGGTTCAACTGAAAGCTAGATAGGGATTAATGTGGATCAGAGTTTGCCTTCAGAAAAAAGTAACCTTTGCCCACATTCTCTTACTTTGAGTTCATACCACTTTATAGGCACAAACATAAACAAGATTCCAGTTTTGTAGTTGATCATGATTTCGTGGAAGACAAGCCAATCCCTCTTTCCCAGGTTAAAGTTGGTCAAGAGTACAAAATAGTGCTTACAACTTTCACTGGTGATTATTCATTCATTCTTTTATTCTACAAAGAAAGCACTGAATAGGTTAGATATAAATCATTCATTCTAAGCATAAGCATATTCTTAAAGCCATTGCACATGAACTTGTTCTAGATTCGGGGATTAGAACCTTTGTCCTTGACATAACATAATATTAAGAAATCAATAACATAAAACAATTTTGATTGTTCAACATACAAACATTTATTTACGTTCCCTTTTTTTCTTGCACTATATTAATCACATATCTCTCCTTTCTTCTCATTTCTGGTTAGGTACACACAACTTTTGGTGTCCAAGGAATAAGTAACCTTTGTGATGTAAAGTTTTTTTTCCTTTATATTTTTAAGGTAGAAGTATGAACTTTTAGTTTAAAGAATTGAAAGCTTTTAACATAAAAGGTTTAGTTAAATGACTCAGCAAAATACCTAATCAGACAACATTGGAATATATATAGACACAAGTACTGATATGAAAAAATTCTTAAATATCAAACAAAAACATTGTTCCTTTTCCTGTTATGTGTTTTGACTATATACATAATGATTAATATATTTTAAGTTTCCTCTTAAATGTCCTTGGATTGAATACAAAATGTCTAAATATTTTAAGATACTTTGGCCAAGCAATTGGTGCAACAATGGCTTCAAATGTTCGTGTTCATGTATGGATATTGTCGCAATCGAAATCGCGACGGAACGACGAACCAAAAATAAGATTTGAAAAAAATAGGGACTTTGGAATCGCTACCATAGTTTATTCTGAAAAACTACGAAAAAACCAAAAAGATAAGACAAAGTCTGCGAAAAACCAGATTTTAGATCCATAAGTCGTTTCGCGTCGGGAAGGTATTATCACCACACAACGCTCGTCCTAAGACGGTACCTTTAATTAAAAATGCAAAAGGATGCGACTTTTCAAAATATTTATTTCCTTGAAAATAATAATAAAAGAATGTACAAAAGAAACAAGAATAATTTTTTTTTTATTTTTTAGGTCCGATAAGGATTAATCCTCACTCCTACGTATCTCCATTTACAATGGAGAGTTAGAGTTACGTAGTTCTTTATTAAAAAACAATTTGAGAAAATTGTTGATTTGACTTTTCTTTTATATAATTTTGAAAACCTTTTTATGTTTGTGTTTTAGAGTTTTGAATTATTTCAAAAACAGGTGTCATGCAACGCGAACGGGCTGAACAGACACAAAAATGTAAACAAAGAAAATTATTTTTTATTTTTTGGTTCTTTATACATTTTTTTTTATATTTGATAAAAAAAATTGAAATTAGGTGTCACACAACGCGAGCGACTGGATAGACACTAAAAGAAATAAGGATTTTTTTTTCATGATTTTTAAAGTAAAATATATGTAAATAGCAAAAAATAATGTCCCTAACAGAAATGTCAAAATTATGTGTAACAAAAAAACATGTACAATATTAGAACAAAATCTAATAGAAATTGAGAATTCACAAATCAAAAGAGAAAATAGGAGTGGCGTACCTTCCAAACTTTTCAATTTCTCTTCTTCTTTATCAATCTCACCCTCTCTCTTTGTCTTTTTTTTTTACATTACAAGTACATTTTCTCTATTTTTTTCTACCTTCTTCAATATGTTTTATTTTTCAATAGAGAGATAAGAAGGAGGTGTGTGAGTGAATGCTGATGGAAAAGAAATAGAGAAGTGTGGAGAATCTTTTGTTTTTTGATCCCTTTTCATATGACAGATTGTCTATTTATATTCACAAATTGCAATATCAATGCAATTCTAGCCTTAATGGTAATGAACAATATAAGGAAGAAATTGGTCATGATAGTAGCACATTATGGGGAATCAAATCATAAAAATTAGAACACAATATCAATCAAGATCAATAATATTGATTCTAACCATTAACAAATTAGAGAGCACAAAATCAATCCCAATTAATAATATCCCAATTACTAATATTTGATTCTAATCGTGTGAAAAGATATTGCTTCTAATTATTAGAATCGATCCCAATTAGTAATATCGATTCTAACCATCTGAAGAGATATTACTTCTAATTATTAGAATCATATCACTACGTCTCTATCATGAAATTAAAAATAAATTGAGCTCTTCCTTTTGTTTTTCTTTTTTTCTATCTTTCTCTTTTTTTTTTTCTAAAGTTAAAGTTTGAAAATCTTGGGAGAAAAATTTATTTGACTTTTTTTTGTTTACCATTAACTAAAAAATCATTTATTTATTTGTTTTTATTTATTTATTTTTGAAAATAAATTTATTCACCCAAATGAAATTTGTATGTACTCATGTGGAAGATTACGAGGAGGAAGAGGTAGAGGAAGATATAGAAATTTTTCTGAAAAATCTAATGATTATAGTCTTGAACATAAACATAGTTCCACATTGAGAGGTAGGAAACAAGTTAGGGGAAGAGGAAGATGAAATTTTGATAAAAAGAAAGTCCAATGTTACAATTTTGACACATTTGGACACTACTCTTATGAGTGTTGGCAGAATACAATAGTGCAGTTTCGTGGTTTTACATCATCTTATAGGCCTTGGTTATTGGGGAACCAAAACCTATAAAGATGCGGTGGCCTTTTTTCAATTTTTTAAACTTTTTTGCTTCGGTTTCAAAGGCAACCAAAGCCTATATGGACTTCTCTTCTTCTGTCCAAAGGCAACCGAAGCCTATAACACATAGAGTTCCCCAATATTTCAAAAAGGCCACTGCCAGCAGAGCTTTTGGCTTCGGGTGGAACAAGACTGAGGCAATTTCCACTTTAGGCCTCGGTTACTAATTGAACCGAGGTCATATGTCTTATTTAGTTTCCCAAATCACGATTGCAACACTATTCCTCTTCTTCCCCAAAGCGAAATCCTCTGTTGTGATTTCAGAGAACCACTGTTGTTGTCCGTCATGCCACCCTCTACTATAGCTGTCGTCCATCGCGGGTCTCCTCCTCCATCGCGCCACCCTCTACCGCCAATAGCCATCGTTGCATTATCGTCTCTCATTGCCAATAAGGTTTTTTGGCGTGTTTCGGTTTTCATTTTTTACGTTTTGGTTCCTTTTTATTGCTTTGCTCTTTTTTTCTGCTATTTTTTTATAATATTTTGAGTTTTTGTGGTTGCATTTTTCATCATCAGGTGTTGTTGCATTGGATCATTATTCTTCTCCGGCGAGGCTATGGTAGGTGCATGGGGAATTTGCGACGTTGGTTGCTACAGGGACCAAAAAGGAGTTTCTGCCTGTGTGTAGAACCGAGGTAGAATGGGGAGTTTCTGCCTCGGTTGGGACTCGAGGCCAAAAACGGCGCCTTTTTTGCCTCATCCTAATATGTCTCGATTCTGGAACCAGGGTAGAATTGACAGCCTATATGCATGATGTGTTGTATGTCCCTTCAATGAAGAACAACCTGTTAAGTCTTGGGCAATTACTTGAGAAAGATTACACTATGACAATGTAGCAGAATCATATTGAGATATATGATTCCAAGCAATGTTTTTTACTTAAAGCACCTCTGTCAAAGAATAGAACTTTCAGAGTTAATCTTGATACTACTGCAGTTCAATGTTTATCTTCAATGAATGTTTAAGATTAGAGTTGGTTATGGCATTACAGATTTGGGCACTTAAACTTTAAGAGTTGTAATCTGTTAAGTAGTGGGAAAATGGTGAAAGGGATGCCATCAATACATCATCCATGAAAAGACATGCGAAGGTTGTTTGATTAGTAAGCAACCAAGGAAGAAGTTTATTTAGATGTGTGCGAACCCTTCAAAACTCCATCTCTTGGAGGTAACAAGTATTTTCTAATTTTTGTTGATGAGTTTACAAGAAAATTTTTGTTGTATCTGCTTAAAGAGAAGAAACAAGTTTTCTCTTTATTTAAGAAGTGGTTGGCTAAAACCGAGAGGCGATCTGGTGGTGGAGGAGAATTTAACTCTAATGAGTTGAATGAATTTTGTGATGCGGAAGGTGTTGAGCATGAAGTTACAACTCCTTATACGCCTCAACATAATAGTTTGGCTGAGAGAAGAAATCGAACACTGCTTGATATGACAAGGTGTATGTTGAAAAGTAAAGGATTACCAAATCGCTTTTGGGGAGAAGCAGTAATTACTGCTGCACATGTGTTGAACAAATATCCTACAAAAAGGATCAAATCTGTCACATCTGAAGAAGCTTGGTCAGGAAAGAAACCTATTGTGCTTTTTTGGATCTCTATGTTATATGCATATTCTTGATGAGAGAATAGGGAAATTAGATGATAAGACTAAAACTCTTATAGTAGTTGGATATCCTCCCATTGGTGCTTATAAATTGTACAATCCAAACACTCAAAAAGTACTTATCAGTATCGATATGATTGTAGATCGGGTTCCATGTTTTCTTGAAGAAAATAATACAACTACTAGAGGTAATGTTCCTACTGAATTACCTGTTCTTAGAAGATCTCAAAGAGCTAGATTTCAATCTAGTAGACTCGAAGGCCATGAGCTATTTAGTGATAAAATTGTTGATGATAGTGGTGAGTTAGTGCATTTTTCCTTTTTAGTTGATTCTGAACAAGTGGATTGGAAGCATGCCATTGATATTAGAGAATGGTGAAATCCTATGATGGAAGAACTAGAAGCAATTGAGAAAAATAAGACTTGGGAACAGATTGATCTACCTTAGAATAAACATCCCATTGTTGTGAAATGGGTGTTTTAAAATAAAAAGCAAACCTCATGGCACAATTGCCAAATATAAGGCCAGATTAGTGGCTAAAGGGTTTCTTCGAAAATAGGGAATTGACTATACTGATGTCTTTGCTCTTGTTGCAAGGCTTGAAACAGTAAGGCTAATGGTTGATATAGCCAGTTGGAAAGGTTAGTGTATTTGTCAACTTGATAACAAGTCTACATTTCTTAATGGAGCATTAGAAGATGAGGTATATGTGTTTTAGCCACAAGGTTTTGAGAAGTCTGGTAGAGACATTAGGTTTATAGGTTTGGGAACAAAGTTATCGATGCTTTTCTGCATGAACAGGGTTTTGTAAAAAGTGTTGTTAAGTTTGGTGTGTATGTGAAAGAAACTCAACATGAAAATCTACTAATTATATGCCTTTATGTATATGATTGTTGGTGGCAGGAAATATGCCAAGTGAGATTGATGGTGTCAAGGATAAAATGAAAACAACATTTGAGATGTCTGACCTTGGAACACTTAGTTACTTTCTTGGTCTAGAATTTGTACAAACTCCCCATGGAATGTTGTTGCACCAAAAGACGTTTTGTGAAATCTTGAATAAATTCAACATCATGAGTTGTAATCCTACTCCTCTACCAGTTATGGCAAATCTGAAAGTGACTGAAGAGGTGAATGAAATGGCAGTGGATGCGACACTATTCAAAGAAATTGTTGGATCACTCAAGTATTTGTGCATTAGCATACCTGATATCAGTTATGGGGTTGGTTTGATTAGTAGATTTATGAACAACTTTAGAGCACCTCACATGACAACTACGAAACACATACTCGGGTATATCAAAGGCACATATGATTTTGGTTGATTTTTTTCCAAAACGAGTTGAATTGAATGGAGTTGAAAGTGGGGTAAGAGTTATTTTGAAGGCTTGGTCCGATTTTGGTTAATGTGGAGACAAAGTGGAGAGAAAAACATGTTTATTCTGACTTAGAAGGAGAAATGCATTGGAGTACGGATGTGTATCATGCATCAGAATTTAAATATAGTAATGTCCATATCTTACCAAAAACAAGTCATTTATGGATTTTATCAGG
>Ga0214543_1000818_pt1 | contig 56487 bp, 33 predicted proteins | sample CNSS2metaG_FD_160094 | JGI IMG/M metagenome (GOLD analysis project Ga0214543, IMG submission 160094) | Root nodule microbial communities from cowpea collected in UCLA plant growth center, Los Angeles, California, USA - CNSS2 | ecosystem: Host-associated > Plants > Roots > Nodule | place: USA... | reverse complement strand
TATATATATATATATCCACAAATCTTATAGACAATAGCACAAGAAAGATAAAGTGGCAAGTCAGAGAAAAAAAACGAACCCCACCCTTTCAAAAATATATAATCAATGCGTCATTGATGTGTATTTTATTCATCAATTCTCATTTTTCTAAAATTCAACTTTTATTATACTGGTATTTTTTCACGTCACCAATATTATATTTTTTAATTTCTATCTTTTCTTCTTGTATCTCCGAAAGCAAATTTAGACATATGGACACAAAATTTACTAACTTAATACACAAAGGAATTGATCAAAGCATCTGAATTGGAAACATGCAGCTTTTCTTGCTAAAGAGAAGAAAAGTTAATATATAAAATGAAGGAAAAAGCGTGCACTTTTCAGTGTTCATTTAATTGACATGATGAAGAGAGAGAAAGAGAGGGAGAGTTACCAATGTAGTCCGTTATAACTCTACCGTCGGAGAATCTTCCGGCAGGTTTTCCGGGAAAAGTTATGCCGTAAGGGTTTTTCCAGGAACCAGGTTGATCTATTCTCGTGTTCCCAGTATCGACATAGGAGTCACCGAAAACAAACAATTTTTGGTAACTGGTGGCATGAGGTTGCAACCTAGCCTCAACTCTGAAACCTAGTACATGATTTTGATTAAAAAGACAAGGAAAAACATTAATTAAGTGATGAAGAAGTTATTACTAGAAAATGGTGTAATGATGCATGCATACCTGAGAGAAGTAGAATTGCTAGAGAAAGAGATAAGAGGGAAAGTTCCATGATGGAATGAGGTATTTGAATTTTGTTGTGAAGTTAAAAGCAGAGAGGAGAATGAATGAGGGTGAGAGAATAGTGAAGTGTTTGATGATGGTGATGATGAAGATGAATGAGGTTTTATAGTGAAAGAATTGGGCAACACGTGGAATTTGGGAATTTTGAAAGTGATAGTTTAATGAAGATTTTGGGGTTTGATTTGTCGTTGGGTGGTGAAAAACACGGAGAGAGTTGACAAGACTATAGAATGTAAAGATGGCTCGGTCTACTTTTTCCCACCACGAACCTACGGAACAAATGTTAAATATTTCTCATTTCTAATCACATGTTTAAAAACACATGTTTAAATTATTATTTTTTATGATTTTTTTTACAAATATTTTTTTTTTTTACTTAGATTATGAAGTAAAGTTATATATGTATATATGTAACATATTTTCTTATATTTATGAAGAGAAAAGAATTTAAAGCTTAGAAGTTTTTTTGTTGATACGCAAACTTTGTTCAAACGTGGACAGCTTATTGCAATTATATATTTTCCATGAGGAATGATAATGGGTCTAAAATCAAATCCAAGGCAGCTGCTACGCGTGTGTATTTTATTGAAATGGTCATTGTATTAAATATGTGGGCAAGTGGCAAGGAGGTAGTTTTATGTCCAAATAGTTATATCATATTTCAAATTTTGATTGGGTTAAATGTGTTTCTTAATCGGAAACTTTGATTATAAACTTTGATTTTGACTCTTGTAAATGTGTTTTATGATAAATGAGGGGGAATGACCGCTTTCATTTAACGGAACTTGGACACAAAAAATGTTAAATTAGAGTTTTTATAAATAAATTAGTTTTTAGTTCAAATTTTTTATTTTTTATTTTTTTTAATGTATTGAATTCATGCAACATGAATATTTGGTATTTTAATTTATATTTCAATTCAAGGTTATTTATTATGTACATAATTCCTAATACAGTTCAAGATACATTTATTAAATTTTACAAATTTTATCTTGTACAATAAAAAAACACAAAATCCATAAATTTTATAATTTATGATTAAATTAATTTGGAAAAAATATTATTATGGTTCATGTCAATTTAAAAAAATCTCTAAAATCATACTAATTTGAGAAAAACTTCATTTTTGAAAGACATCGTAATAGAAAAAATCAGAAATCTAATATACGTAAATGTAAATGATAATAAGATATTTATTCATGAGAAATCTTGTAAGAATGGGTTTTCAACCTCTTTATTGTCTCATCTCTCTCAATCTATCTCTTAGCCTTTTATTTATATTCCAACTCTTTCTTGATGACTTGTTGTGAAGACCGGAGACAGAGCCATAATCTTTTATTAATCAACGTCTATCAAGTCAATTTTTATTTTATCTTTATTTTATTTTTTAAGAAATAAAGATATATAAATTATTATTATTATATATAACTTAATATAAATAATATAATAATATGTAATTGTAATTTAAAAATATATAAACATATGTAAAAAGTAAAATTAAAAAATTATGGGGGGAGTCGTAGCTCCCCTATGTCATTAGCAAGTTCTGCTTCTGACCGTTAGGATATTCAGTTTGGAAAAGGATATTGATGTCACACTAAATAAATATGAGAAGGTAAGTAATAAGTCATTTGGATGAGCGGCATCACAAGCATTATAAAATCAAATGTAAGGTTCTTATAACTTAGAACTCAACAAAACTCTCGCAAAAAGAAAATTCAATTTTCTATCAACAAAACTCTTACACAAAGAAAATTCAATTTTCTATCATAATCCATATATGTCACATGTAATCTATCTTTTTAGGGTTCTTCTAACTAGTGACTTTAGGACACTGACTAAGGATAATTAATATGTCTTGAATTTTACAAAAGCGCATAGTTAACTATAATATTAAATGAATCTTAACATAATCATCATAAATAAAATTTCTTATTTAAAAGACAAAAATGTCCATAAATGATATACAACTCTAAATAATAATATATTTGATGCACAACTATAAAAAGTTAAAAATTAATTAAATAATAAAATAATTATATTTTAATATTATTAAAAAATAAAATATAATTAAATGTAAAGAAAGAAAATTATTTTGAAAGAGTGACAACAGATATTATGAAGAAAGGGGAAATTTGTTCACCTGAAAGTACAATATTTTCATCGTAGAAGAGTTTGAAAAGGACTAAATTTCAAAGAAATTCTTTTTTTACAAAAATTAAAGATTGTACTTTTCAAATATTTCAAACTTTTTTTTTTTACAAAAGTTAAAGATTGTACTTTTCAAATGTTTCAAGCTTCCATGGAGAGACTCTTCATGTGTTAGAGATATATTTTCCAAAGTGTTTATTTTATGTCAGAGCTATTGATTAGAAAATCTAAATGACACTCTTGTCTTTATAAAATCTATTATATAAATTTATATTATTTTAATTAATAAAATTAATTATTTTGAGTTTTGAATATAAAAATGATAAAATCAAATATCATTAGTTATACCTACCATTGTCTTGGTTAGTATTCTCCATCTTTTTGTAAGATAAATGAGACAAAACCCAATACATTTCACATTAATTCTAAAATAACTAATAATTAAAATCCATTAATGTTATACAGTGTCTTGGTTAGCATTCTCCATCTTTTTAAAGATAAATTAGACAAAACCAATACATTTCACATTAATTCTATAATAACTAATAATTAATATCCATTAATGTTATATTTAATACCCATTATATTAATCATTATTTTTTATATTTAATTAAAATATAAAGACTACAAGAAAACTCCCAAACCCGTCATATTATTCTCTCATCCTTCCAATCTATTTGTCTTGAATATCATGAGTACACTTTAAAAAAAAAAAATCAATGAATCAAATATCATCATTTTATTAGTTTTCCAATTTAGAACTATAATTTGTACACACAATTAATTGATCGAGACCAAATAATTAATTGGTGCAACAACTTCTCACAATTTTTTTCGCCATTTTTCTCATATTGTTGAATAATAATGGGTCTAAAATCAAATTGAATGCAAACCAGGTAATTCCCAAGGCAGTTGCTACGCGTGTATAATTTTTTGAAATGGTCTATATATTAAAATATGTGAGCAAGTGGCAAGGAGGCATTTTCATGTCCAATTTGTTTTTTTTAACTAGTTATATCATATTTCAAAATTTGATTGGGTTAATGTGTTTCTTAATTTTGAACTTTGATTTTGACTTTTTGTAAATTTTTTTTATGATACATGAAAGTTAGAACTTTTCTGATATTTAATTTGGAGAAAGATATTAACGCTACACTTAAGAAATATAAGAGTGGGAGTGGTAAGTCATTTGGATGATCGCCATAGACATCACACCATCAAATTTAGGATTCTTATAACTTAGAACTCAACAAAACTCTCACATAGAAAATTCAATTTTTTATCGAAATTCATATGTCTCATTTGAAAGTATATATTATAAGATAAATTAGACAAAACCCATACATTTCACATTAATTCTAAAATAACAATATTTAATACCCATTAGTGTTGTATTTAATACCCATTATATCAACCATTATTTTCTATATTTAATTAAAATACAAAGACTACAAGAAAATTCAAAAAGACTCTCATATCAAGACATGTCAAAGTGAACCCAACCCGACCCGGCTCACTTTCTGGTGAGCCAGAAATTTTGTAACCCGGCTCAACCCACCATGGGTTGGTGGGTTAAGTGGGTTGGCTCACCAACCCACCTAAATTTTTTTTATTTTAGTATTCAAATATTTAAATAAATTTTTAAGTAACCCATGAGATGACAATCATAGTAAAATCAAGAACCAATGTTTTGATCATGCTCACCACCAATATATGAAGAATTATTTCCAAAATAGTATCCATTAGTCTAAGAAAGCATGGCTAATATTACAAATTTTCTGTCATACTATTCAACAAAATATAAATAAAAAAACTATACATTTTTTTCATGCTAATTTAGAAAAAAATTGTTTATAAGACGGTTATTTGAGTAATTTACTATAAAGATTATAGTTAAAAATTAAAGTATCAACATATATATAACTTGACAATCAAATTAATTAAACATTCAAACTATTCAAATATAATTAAGCAACATTCTAGCATTTAAAAATATGAAATTGTGAAAAAATATAATAGGAGTAGTAAATAATTATTAAAAAAAAAATTAAAAATTAAAAGAAAATTAAAAAAAATTAAAAAAAAATTGTAAAAAAAAATTGGTGAGTTAAGTGGGGCCAACCCACCTTCAACCCGGCTCGAACCCGTTTAACTCGTGGATTAAGTGAGTCGGTGGCGAGCCGGGTTGACTCACGGATTGAAACCCATTTTGACATTTGTACGTATCATTCCCTTCTTCTTCAAATACATTTGTCATGGAATATCAAAAGTACACTTTTTTCAATAAAAACATGATATCAAGATGAAAGATAATCCTTTTATTAGTTTTTCAATATAGAACTAGAATCTCTGCACACACTATTAATTGATTGAAACCAAATAAATGGTTAGTGCAACAACTTCTCACAAAAAGTTTTTCCTCAAATTGTTGAATATACCAAACAACAATATATGCAGAAAAAGCATCATCTTTACCATTATATTTTCCTTTCTTTTTCTCGCCACTTCTTTTTCTTTTTTATTTCTCTCTTTTTCTTTTCTTCTATATTTTCTTCAATTTCTTTTTCTTTCAACTCTTCTTCTTTCATTTCTTTTTCTCTCAACTTTTTCTCTTCAATTCATTAAAAGAAAATCTTCGATTAAGAATCAATTTTAAAAACAAAAATTACTTGGTCATTATAATGATCAAATTAAATATCAATTAACAAAATTAAAAAATATTGGTTACTAAAATAGTTACTATTATAAATAAAAAATATAATTGGTGACTTATTAATGAAAGACTAATTTAGAAACTAATTCATTTTGGTAGCTAGAACTTAGGTAGTGAAGTTTTAATGATCTTTTTTTTTTAGCTAAAACTATGATAGCTAATTTTAAAGATCAATTTAATGACTAATTGTATTTTTTTATTCATAATAGTGACTATTTTAATAACCAATAATTTTTAATTTTGTAGATTGCTATCTAAATTGGTCATTATAGTTACTAACAATTATTGGTCACTAAAATTGATCACTATTTAGAAGTTTTCTTGTAGTGATTTCATTCTCTCAAATCCTCTACAATCTTTTTTTTTTTATCTTTCAACTCTTTTTCTTTAATCTCTCTATCTCTCAACTTCTTTTCTCTATTTTCTTTTTCTCTCAGCTCATACTCTTTATTTTCTTTTTCTCTCAACACCTCCTCTTTTATTTCTTTTTATTCACTAATTTTCTTTTTCTCCATCTTTCTTTCCCTCATCACAGTATCATCATTCTTTTTCCAATATTCATCAAACATCTTCTCTTTATCTTTATACCTTAGCTCTCTTTTTTCCCTTGTCAAAATTTTCTTTCAATTTCCTTTCCATATGTTCAATAAACTCATCAACAAACAATTTGTGATAGTTAATGAGATGAAGGGCACTTTTAGCACCAATACCTGTCATAAGTCTAAAAAAATACAAATAAAAATTGGAGAAAGTATATATATAAACTCACTCATTGAATATCAAGAGTTGAAGCTCTTATACCAACTGATGAGAAACGAGGGGGTAAGACCATTCTGATATTTAGTTTGAGGAAGATATTGACGCCACACTCAAAAAAGATGAAAAAATGAGTGATAAGTCATAGAAATGATCATCACAAGTTATTGTGATAAGATCAAATTTAGAGTTCTTATAACTCAGTACTTCGCAAAATTCTCACAAAGATAAAACTCAATTTTTCATCAAAATGCATATATGTCCCATTTGTATTACAACTCCCACTTTAGCAACAGTTGCCAACATACTAGTATCACCAACTTCCACTCAAACCCCAACTAAACCTATTGTGGCAACTTATGCAAAAGGATCCCTACTTCCAATGAACTAATGGGACAAGATCAGGTTCAAAACCAGATCAAAACACCAAAGGTTCCTTTATTTGGAGGAGAGGTCCATTATGGCTAAAAGACAAATTTAGCTACAACCTGGTGAATATGAGATGATTTCTAGAGATTCTTGCAGAATATTCATTTGGAAAAGCTTGCAAAGCCTGTTGACTACCACAACGAACTCATTGTTAGAGAGTTCTATGCAAATATCCTCACCAACATTTTTATAAACACAAAATTTTCATGGATCAAATGGAAGAAGACAGGGACTTTCCTTTTTGTTGACAGGGGCAACCACGACTCTCAGGTTTTTTATTTTATTTTATTATATATATATATATATATATAATTTTATTATTTATATTAATTTAGTTTAAACAAGCTTTTTTAAAATTTGAAAACCACATTTTCCTCTTCTTCTATTATTTCTTTTTCTCCTTTATTTGGTTTCTCCCTCTTTCATACCTCCATCTCTTTCTCACCTCTTCTTTCTATCTCAATTTTTACCCTTAATCTCTCATCATTTTCAAAATCAAATTGCACGAAGGCGAAATTAAGGAGCTAATAATGACATTTTGGACCGAACAATTTTTTCTTTTGAATAAGTTGATTTTCTACCCTTTTTTTCAAAGCAATCTATTTTTATCTTTTTGTGGTTTTTCTATATTATTAGCAGATCTCTATCGGTTAAAGTCATAAAATCTGAATCAAATTGTTGATCAAACTCTTCCTTGAGTACACAGAGTTATTTTAAGCTTTAAAGTTGTGTAAGGGAAAAGTGATTCCAAATTTTATACAATTGTTCTACGAACACTTATTCAAAACTTGAGAAAAAATGGTTGGAATAAATTTTTTAAAAATGTGACTTCTTTTTGTGAAAAACATGATAATGATGTGCCTAATTTTGGTCATTTTCATTCAATTTCTTGAAGCAAATCAATTATTTTTTTTTATCAAAATTAGTATTATGATTATGTTAATTATATCAATAAAGCAAATCATTCTTATTAACAACTTTTGATGAAAAATATTTGATCTGTTTTAAAAAATTTAACGGAAAGAACTAAATTGCATCTTTTTTTTAAAAATCGGGATCAAATTGAAACTTAAAAAAATTGGAAGACTAATTTGACAATTTCAGATAAAAACAAGGACCAAAAGAGTAATTAAAAAAAAAAAAGAGTTTATTTAGAAAACCAATTTGATGGGCCTCAAGGAGTGAACTTAGAGTCAAAGGGTGAGAATTACAGACGTCCTTGTGAAAAACTAAACCCTAAACAAATGATACAAGACCAGAAAAAATTTAATGATATTATTTGTTGGGTGGGATCACTTTTTCTAAAGTTAATAGCAATTATACCAAAGGAAAAGAAAAACAATTACCAATCCTTTTAGCTGCTCTTATTTTCTAAAATTTCGTAGTTAGCATATTGTACAAAAAGATAATTAATGTCGGAATGTCTAGCGGAAAAAAATTCGAAGCTTTTAATGTTAAATTATAGTGCGATCAAATAACAAAAAAATAGATAATGAAAATTGAACCAATTGGAATCCATTTGTCTTTTTTTTTATCAACGTCTTAACCATAAAGGTTGATACCCGTAGGCTATTTTATAAAACAGAATTGTTTTGAAGTTATAATTGTAAAACAGAGTCAATTAAATTTTATTTTGTAGAAGGAAATCGTTATGAGTGTTATCGGTTTTATTTCTTCTTTTTTTAAGAAAAGGAAATAGTCACGACTCTTACCGATTTCTAATTTTTGTATTCATACAAAAAAAACACAAAACTAAAACGTAAGTCTCGATGATTTTATTACTGAAGTCGTCATAAGTTTTAACTACTCCAGTTTTCTGATATATAAAAATCGATAAAATTCATGATAACTCTATCCTATTTTAACAAAAGAAATTCAAATAACTCTATTTTACGATTACATGTTCAAAAACAATCCTGCTTTACAAAAGAACCATATCCGTAACACATCCCTCTCATTTCTCTCATGTATTTTAAGCTAAATACATCTCATAGAAAAACTTCATTACAATATATATGTGTTGTCTCATATTCAGAAAAATTGAAACTCAACCACTGTGAGTTCGCAAAATGAAGCGTAAAATCGTAAATGGTTCTCACGACAAAGTTTAACCTGCAACCTTAATTTCTGACAGCAGAATCTGGGATTGAGAAAACTGTCCCACAATGGAACATTTTATGGTCTATAGTTGAAGGGGTTAATCTTGATAACTAGGCCAGGGAAAACATCGTCAGGGTCATGGATATGTGGGTTCTCTTCAACAATATAAGGATCCCCACATTTTTCACCGATGGTTTGAAGGGTCTCTCCCTCACCAACCACGTAAATCTCATCACACACCTTGTAATTTCTGTTCTTCACACTCTCCTCAAACATCTGATTCCTGAAATCCTTTGTGTTTGACTCGCAGCTACTGAACACCAGCATCAGTGCCACAAACACTGCACAGTTCCATGAAATCTTTTCTGCCATTGCTGTTGATGAACACCCACAAGCCATGACAATTCATGCACCCTTTTTCAGCTTCTTGATTCTACAACATCCCTCTTACAATTCCAATGTAATGATATCTTTGGTTTTAGAGGAATATATATATGTATGTATGTATATAGATAAAACGAGAGATTGTTGTTGGAGTGGGTACAGTTTTTATGTGGGGGTTGAAATGGCACCTTCAAGAAAGTAGGTAATTGTGAAGTGCACAAAGGGTATGACCCAAAATTTAAAAGGGGAAAGAGTTGGTTTATCTGCTTCATTAAATGGGATGCTCTTGGTTTTGACTTCCATGTTTTAGGTCATTTTTTTTTTCTTTTTTCCTTTTTCTTTGTGAGTCATTGGTTTAAAACTTTAGGTTATAAATTCGAAAAATAATTTTTTAACGATTAAATTTTGACGACTTTTTTTTATGACTTGAGATTACATTTTCTGAATGATTTCTCATTTTTATTATTTTATATATCATTTTTTTTATTCAAAATACTTGAAAAATGTTATATCTGGTTGTGAAAAAATTGTCAAAATATCATTATTTTTTTATTCTAGAAAAGACTTAAAAGTGTGTCTCCAAAGTAGGACAAGGTGGCCCTTTGACATGAGAGAATTTGGAATGTTAAGATGATTATGGATGTAAGAGAAGGTTGATGCAGAAGAACTTTGTAAGACATGATTAGTGTTTAGTTGAGCTAACTGAAATGGCTGATAAGGATAAATTACAAAATAAACTGGTTCTTGGTATATAAATAGTAACACCAACAATTTTCTACCTATAACTGTGCATATATTGACTTCAAAAACTGAAAATCCTAACCTACTTCAGAACAACCTGCGGTTGACATCCAATAATTATAATCAAAGTAAAACGTTTTAATTGTTATTCAAGTCACAGACGATAAGAGTGGAAGATAATAGTACCAGACGTAACATGCATATATATTTAGATAAACCTTCAATAAAAGTAACAACATCTAAGTTTTGTTATTTTTTTAATCTATCGTTTAAATAATTAAGGGTTAGTGGAATCTTTAAGTATAGACCTCATTTAACAAAAGTAGTCACCATCACAAATGCTATCTTCTGAAAGTTATCCATTAAATAAATACTAATAGACAATCCTCTAATCTTATAATCTTATGCATAAAAGAATAGGCTTAAGATTTCAATGTGCAATTGAGTATGACACGAAATCTACTAAAGAGAAAAATATGACAAAAAATAAAAGCATCGTTTTAATGATATAATTTATATGATGGCAGACGATAGATAAACGTTATAATGAAATATCACAACTTGTAATAATACCTGGCATGAGTTTTAAAAATATTAAGCAAATATTAAAAAAAAAAAACTTAATTATATTTAAAATCTATAATAAATTTGAAAACTTTGAAATTGAGTACTCAATTTTGTCATACTATCTTGTTGAGTTATCATTACATATAATTTTATTATTTTATTATTTTAAAATTTTATAAATTATAATTTTATTTTTATAATTAAACTTTATCATCATATTCAAAGATTAAACTAAGTTGTTGGTCAAAATTAAAGCAAAATCCACTTTAGAAAATTATCTCATACTCAAATAAATAAGAGAGGAGAAATATAGTGAATCAAATTTATTCACGAGTTTGAATTTATTTTAACACCTTTAATTATATTTGTAAGCCCACTTTATTTTCTACCTTAATCTTAAGGGCTTACCGTAATCAGTTGGGTTTAAGGTTGGCTCATAGGGTATCCAAAATCCCTAAACCAGCTTAAACCCCTCATTTCTGTCCACTTTGCGAAGTCAATGCCTTTACTCATTCCTTTTTTCCTCAACAGAAGCTCTCCTAGGATTTGATCCCCTTCTTGGTCACGCTAGCTCAAAAATCATTCCATCTCACGTAAGTTAGTACTCAAATTGTACTTTCTCCTTTCTAAGTCTTATTTTCGTGATTCCAACAGAGACTCATCTTGGTGATCTCGTTTTCTATCTATGTCACTATTTTTCCAGCTCACGAATCTGCTCTTAGAGCTACTATGCTCAGCTGTTTGGGGGTGTCGAAGTCTTTTGCTAGCTCTTTCAAGGTGAGGGAAGCTAGGGTTTAACGTTTTAAAGTTATTCTGCCTATTTTTGGTATGTTTTATGTTCTTGGTGCTTGAATGATATTATTGATCAGGTGAAAATGGCTTACTTGCATTTTTGAATGTTGCTTTGTGTTGTGTTTCTACCCTGCATGCGTGAACAATGACGAGAACTAATATTCTCGCACAAGCGAGTTCGTCTCGCCTAGGCGATAATAGCAGGAACTCACCATAGTTTTGCTCGAGCATCTCGCTTAGGCGAAGAGACCTAGTTTTGAGCGACAAACCATCTCACTCAGGCGAGAGTGCCTCACCTAAGCGAGAACTCGTGGTGAAGCCTATGTTTTTTGCTTGAAACGTAGCTAGGCGAGGGACTTTTGTTTTGAGCGAAGAGTGATATCGCTCAAGCGAGAGGGTCTCGCCCAAGCGAGAGTTCGCAGAGTGCCACTGTAACGTGCTCGCTCAGGCGAGGGAGCCTAGCTTAAGCGAGACAGTCCTTGTCGCTTGGGCGAAGGCTTCTAGCCTAAGCGAGGACAATGTGAATTGTGTGTTTTATTTTCCCAAATTAGTTGTGGTTGGTTGTTTGTCTTGAGAATGCATGAGGTATGTGAATATGCATGAAATATCTGACTGTATGGGTGAGTATGGTATGAGCTTGGCATGAAATATGATTGGAATGGTAGGTTATAAATATTGCCATGAGGGTGGTATGCATGATAACTTTATGCTTGGTTGGTGAGACATGATTTTGGTGTGGTTTAGGACGTAATTCCATGAATCTCTAGGTGAGATCTCATGGTGGTGCCTCATTGGTCAGGACGTAATTCCATGATAGTTTCGTGGTGGTGCCTCAAGGTCAGGACGTAATTCCATGATCCCTGTCAGTGGGAACTCATGGTGGTGCCTCATGGTTAGGAGGTAATTCCACGAAGGTTTCGTGGTGGTGCCTCATTATATAATTTAGTAAGGATTCAAGAAAGGATTGCATCCTAACACTCTGAAGAGTCAGTTAGTCTCACGTAGAGCGGACTGACTCAAGTGGTGAGAGTAGTAGGAGGCCCTAGTCTTTGGCAGGATAATGGCCTTAGATGTTTGAAGGCTAACCTTGTGCGTGGTAGGGTGAAACCCATTGGTAATTGGCTCTGCAGAGCAGTAGAGGCCACCACAAGTGCTAGCATCTAGTGAATATGACTGATTATATATATCCGGATAATTGAGTCTTAGTGTCTTGCTTGTCGGTCATTACAATGCTTGGTTGATTGATGTACTCATGACTTTTAAATTGTATGATCAATTGCATGATAAAAACATTTTTTTACTTTAGCTTACCCTTTTTGTTTGTTTGTATGTTCTATGTGTGGTTTTTCTCTTTTTGCGATGATCATCAATTTATTGATGTGAGCAGTGAGAACTCCTCGTGGTTATCAGGGTGATGGAGATTCCGCTGTTTAGCTTGTCTTGGTTCGGATCCTCTTACTTCTGAGTTCTCTTTTAGGGTTGTGGCCTATGTACTACCTTGCTCTTTGAGCATTTATTTCGAATACTGTTGAACTATTATTCTTGTTAATGACATCATGGTGTGCCTTAATATTTCCCTCTAAGTATGCTTGAATAATGGTAAGGAATAACATTAATAATCCATGACTTGTCCTTTTATTATTCATCGTGATGTTTCATTTAATTAAGTTATTTATTAAATGGGACGTTAAATATTAAGATATATTCTTAAAAAAAAAATAGATTTAACTAAGAATTAGTTGGAACTCATTTATGTAAATGACTAAAAATATTAGAAATAAAAAAAAATGAAATCAAAAAGAAGATTCATACGTCATAGTTATGACTATTAACAGAAGAAAAGAATAATACAGCATCATTTAATTACTATATTAATAAAACTTTACACTTATAAACATTTTAAAAGATGAGAGTTTATTAACACGCTCACTTCCAATCTTAAGAAATCATGCGTAAGATACGATAAGTGTTACGATAATAACAACCACTATTATTGAATGTATAGTTTTTTTTTTTCGTTAGAGTTAATTTTGCTTTTTGCGTGTAGCCCCTTAATAACAATTATCTGCCTAAGTTTTAAGCCTCTAATTCAGTGGAACTTTTCATTTTATTTTATTTTTCTCTCTAGATCCTAATATGGTATTAGAGTAGGAATTTCTGTAAGTTTTATTACCTCAAACGTCATTTGAAAGTTGAATCACTTCTTTATTTTGTTATATTTTATTGAAATTTGTTTTTGCCTCTTCTTTGCTCTTATTTATGTTATACATTGTTCTTGGGAGTTATTGTAGAAGAACTAATATTACATATAGATTCAAACTTATTTTTCTCCGTGTAAGCAGAAATTAGAACTACGTTCTTATTTTAAGAATTTGTTTCGGAGATTCTTAACATATACTTTTCAAAAGTAAAAAAATTTTGAAAATAAATTTTTTGTTCAAATTATTCTTTTATTTCTTTAAGTATTATAACTGTTTCATTTTAGTTTTAAACACTAATTACGTTAATATCATAAATGTACAATTTTAATATTAAAGTTCTAAGTGTATTATTAAATCTCAAAGATGTTATAATATGATGATTTTAATATTTTGTTGATTGACATTGACTTGTGATTGGCCTAAAAGATGATAATTACACATTATGCAAGTATCGGTTTAATGTCCGTAATTTGTGAGGTTTTTTCAACATTTTAGTTTAATTCAATTTTGAAAATTACTATAATGGTACAAATTTAAAAAAAAAAATCACATATGAGTAAATTGTGTTAACTTGGTACAACTTTATAACAAAGAAGTCGTATTAAGCTGAAGCAACTCCATTACAGATAAACTAAAGTCATGTCATTAAACTAAAGTCATGTTATTTAATGATAAATTCTGTAAAAAATTATATAAGAATTATATAAGAGTGAAGTTGTCACAACTTGAGATAACTTCAATTTTAGAATGAAATAATTAAAGTCGTGTCATGCTAATAAACTGAAGTCGTATTATATTATAACAACTTCAATTATGAATAATTGAAATTGTCACAAAATGGCACAATTTCAATTCATTTCATTCATAATTGAAGTCGTCACAAGACATAACTTCTAGATAATTATTTACATAAATCATCAATAATCGACACGATTCAAACTTACTCACTTATAGTAGAATCAATTCAACTCACTCACTTATAATGAAGTCAATTCAACTGAGCTAAGATTTATTTATTTTAAAGTCTACTTGAAACGATTTACCCCTATATAATTTCTTTTTTTTTTAACTCGCACTACACAAATAATTTCAAAATAAAATTACACTATAATGTGAAAAAACCAATTTGTGAAGCTTTCCATATTAGGGTTTCGTAGAAGTAGCCAATTATAGCATCCATAAAAGAGGGAAGTGTTCTTCGAGTCTCAATTATGATATTTTGTTGTTTAGTCCCTCCTCTTCGACGTCAACACATCAAAGGACAAGGAAAAAAAACGTAAAATAACAAAATGAACATGATGCATTAAAGACGCTAAGGCCCACCTAAAGATAACCATGATTTGCCTTCAAGTTGGTCACCTGCTCACTCCCACTTTACAGAATCAGATCATTATGTAAGTCTGAATAATCAATATATATATATATATATATATATATATATATATATATATATATATATATATATATATATATATATATATATGCCTCACCACGTGAATAGTAGAAGACAGAGTAGAGGTGGTACGAATAAGATGGAAAATTTGGAATAAGAAGCCCCAAAGAAACTTGTGTTTTCAAATACGATTAATTTCTTTCAAAAAATTATTTTCCTTTTCAAAAATAAAAATCTTTTCAATCTTCATGCATTTGAAATTGAAATAATATCTAAAATATTATTCAAAAAAATTGTTACAAGAGGATTCTATTAATTGAAATATAATGTATAAAGTGAGATCAAATTATCAGTGTATGTTAGATTGAATATTAGCATTACACTACAAAAAAAGAAAAATACTCCATTTTCAATTACCTTCACATAAATTTTAGTTACAAGTACAATTATATCAATATATATATTTCAGGATACTGTTTGCATCTAAATTAGAAAGTTCATCGGAATAAAAAAATATTCCAGCCGATCCACCAATGGCTCTTACTGTTATCAGTACAAAAGAATTGATGACGCTGAAGCCAATTCTGCTCCCTTTATCTGGTATTCTGCAACGCTTCGAGTTTCAGATGTAAGATGATTCATATGAATCATGACTCCCTTTATCTGGTATCTGTAATGCTTCTGAGTTCGGATCATTGCTCAGGTTACGCTAGGTGCACGTGGAATGCTCAGGAACAGCCTGAAAAGAACCCTGATCTTCCTCACAACAATAATTGACAGGCACAACAGATGGAAAATCATTCTTGTGCAGAGAGAGAATAACGTCGAGAAGACGACGAAGGAAAATAACAACAAGCTTCACCAGGAAAAAATTCAGAAACACGCTAGGTCGAACAGACTCTTAATATTAGGTTCAATCGAACAAGTTTGACTTGAAAAAGGGAGGCTTAGGCAGGTCACATCTAAAACATATGCTAACGATACCACCAATTAGGAGTTAAAACATCATGAGACCACGACAAGAAATTTTAAATGTTTACCAGGATCGAGATTGATTAAACATGTTTTTTGATTTCCTTCTACAAAGACAGTTAATGGAAGTTGTGAAACTCCTATAATCTTCCTCAGGAATCAGGGTCAAAAAAATAAACGGATGACTCCATGCAACAATTAGATGCTAAGTGTGATACTACTCAAAGCATTTCTAGGCATTCAATTCTTGAACAGTGAATGACTATAGATCCATTTTTTGTTCAGAATGCAGAATTGCTAACAGAAATGCCTAGTTAAAAGTTAATCGAAATTGTGAATTTCAATCATCTTCCTCAGGAATCAAGGTCAAAAAATTAAACGCATAACTGCATGCAACAATTTGGTGCTAAGTGTGAAACTACTTTAAAGTTGAATTCAATTTGTGAATTGTGAAATGACGTGTGTGCCATTTTTGTTCACGATGCAAGATTTCAAACAGGAATACCTGTTTGATTAAACGAAGTTCAATTACCTTCACCAAAGTGGTTCCTCCATTACTGTGTAAAGCATAAACAAAGCGTGCTTTCTATGAACTTTTTAGGTTTGGGGAGCCAATGATATTCATAGGTGTCTTTGCCTGATTACCCTTTGCACTACCAGAAGCCTGACCAGCACTCTTAGCATGAGCCGCCTCAGTTGCTGTCATTGATTTCTTTATCTGTCAAACCATGCCGAATGAAATCATAATAATCACCATCATCAAATTAGCAATAGTAACAAAAATAAGTCAAGAAAATAAAGAACATATCGGAATAGTAACGGTATTGAAAGTATCTACCAACACGTCTTCATCCTCGCAGGATTGTGCAATCACAAGGCAACAGATACAACATAACCACCAAAATATGAAGAGGAATAAAAGAGACCAAAACTTACAGCTGATAGACGCTCCTTGTGAATATCACTTGTAATCTGCAAAATCATCACAAATTACAAGCCGATAATATGAAATTCAAAAGAGTACAAACCAATCAATGAATGAAACATAGAGATGTGACAAAGATTCAGATCCTTCTTACCTGTCTTCTGTAGCTTTTAATCTCATCACCCCCAAATCCAGGAAGTGTCATGTTCCAATTTTTCTCTGTATAAATGTCAATAGCATTATAGCATTAGATGTGAAATCTGCAGACAATAAAATCTGAGAACAGAAGTTTTAGTAACTAACCAAGATGGAGAAGTATGTCCTTCGCCTCCAAAGTTGTTGATTTCCTATGCTTGGCCAGTGAACAACCAGACCTGATTATCTATTTAAAGAATAGATAAACGAATGAACATTACTGAAACAATCTAGAGTTAAAAACTAGGATAAGAAAATTATCTAAAAGAAGACCAAGAGCAATTGAGAACATAATTAATTTCTAAAGAAATTAATCAAATCAATAAAAAGGAATTCATAAAACAACTCCTAGCAAATTACGTTGGGAAAGTATCAATAAATAATGAGTGAAAAACAACGAATTATAATCATTGTTCACAAGCAAGCATCCTTTACGAATATGTCTTTTTCTGTATTGTTATTTATTTTCAAAAATACATCCATAAAAGCCTTGGTTTTATATACAAACAGAACACACAGAAGAAGGAAGGAATTCTCTAACACTAGGTTAATCCGTGTAGTTCTGAAGAATTAAAACATCTGACCGTTGATTTATTTTAACCTAATGGGTAAAAATAATGTACTTTGCTGAAAAGAAAAAAAGTGAGCGCTACCATTAATAAGGATAGAGACAATATAAATGTATAAAGCTGCAAAAGTGAACAATTCCATCACAGACTAAAATGTAAATATACTCACAGACTCCAGAAAATTTTCTGCGATATCCACAAGAATATCTGCAACTTCATGATCCAACTTCTCCAATGGATCCACCTGCCAATAAAGCATAAATGTAAACATAGAGAAAACAACATATTTTTGGAAAAATATGGCCGTTTCAAGCTTGATGTTAAAGTTATGAACTTTGAAATGCCTCCTGGTATATTTCATCTAATGACCAACACCAAATTGTAAATTCATGTTCTAAAAGTGAAAGTGGAACTGCAATTTTGTAGAACAAAGTGCTTATGGAATCATCCATTGAGAAACAGAGGGCAATGGCAACTGTAAGCAGTTGAGTAGTTCTGGGTAAAATTTTATGATAACCATAAGCTAAAACCAAAAGAGAATCACTAAATAGCACACACCTATATTACTGCCATTTTTTCAGCCGAATACCATGAAAATAATTGGTTTTTTCTTTGAAAGCTCTCTTAATCTGAGGAAGTTTAAAAAAAAACTAACTTTCTCAAAATAAGCAAGCTCCAATCACACACAAGGTTAGGCCAGAGACTTCAAAAGAATTGATCTGCATATAAGTTCCTAAATTCAGGCTATATTTGGTTTTTAGTTTGGTGTTCTCCATGCTCAAAAGTACATCAGAACATTAAAACTTTGTGGGAAAACTCAGCATTTCAGAAGCATAAAATGACTCTAAAATAAATAAAAAAAAAGAGGAGTTTCTTCAGTCAGCAATAGGAAAACTCCCACCAACCAAATCGGAAAAGGGACACTCTGGCATACCAACACAAATCAGACCAGAAATATCCGGTCAGAAAGCTTAGATAGCCGTAACAGAGACCGTAGAAAAGGCAGGAGATGATCCATAGAGCAGAATTCAGACAGAAGCCTTCAACTCTCTACAAACTTCAAACAAGGAGGGAATAAGAGCGTGTATTTGAATGAGAAGGAGAAAGAGATTTGGATTAAAGGGCCACAGCTTCTTTTAATAAGCAAATCCTATCTGCTTTGTACATAAGTGATTACTTTCAAAATCACTAATTTAAAAAACACTTAAATATGGTGTAAACAAACTAGCCTAATATCGGTGAGAATTTGTGGGCTTTTGCGAAACATCATATTTTTGAGACAGCATGGATGCTTTATTTATGTTGAGAAAAGGGATCAATATGATAAATAAAGAAGATTTGATACCTCTGATAACAATAATAGGATTTAAAAAAAAAAAAACATTCTATAATTTAGATATTCTTAATTATATAGGATCAATTCCTTAATTCTATAATTATAATACTCCTTCTGGAGTGTATAAGTTGTATGTCCCTAGCTTGTTGCAAACATAATAGGGGATCATTCATTGACCCTCTTAGAGACTTGGTGAATATGTCAGTCAACTGTTCATTAGAGTTGACAAATCTAGTTGTGATGTCTCTAAATTCCAGTTTTTCTCTTATGGAATGACAATCCACCTAATATGTTTTGTCATCTCATGAAAGGTAGGATTAGAGGCAATGTTCAATGTTGTTTGATTGTCACATACAAAGTACACTTGGGAACTTCAAATTTGAGCTGACATCACAAGTGACTAATGCTATTGCCCTATATAACTCAACAACAGATACCTAGGAAATATTGTGAACGAGGGGATTTCCTATGCAACTTCCAACATCCATCCATTGTATGTCCAATGTAGTGACAATAATCGCATTTAGGACAATTTTAAGATCTACCTCTAAGAGTGTCAAGAATTATTATTGTTTTCCCATGCAAACAAAGTATGTGTCTCCGTGTTTATTTTGAGGAGCAAAAAGAAGTGTAGATGTTCTGGAAGTCACAATAGGGTTTACTACTGATCCTAAAATCATATCACGGGTAGCAACATATTCTTGTAGCAAGCCATACAAGCCCAAGGTCATAAAGAACGTACTGCAGTTCTCAAGTTCCTTCTTCACATCTACAAATGGTGGAAAAATTAAAATCATGTCAAGAAACATGAAGCCGCGCAAGATAAGCAGGAATAAGACCCTAAAAACGTCATGGAGCGAAAAGTGTTAAGTGATCTTGGCACACATTGTATAGACACTGTGTCATTAGTATAACGGGAATGAGCCTCACTCCAAATCGATGCACACATCTTATGGGGACAGAAAATAGGTTTGAATGAGATGTGAATAGTGGATTTAATAATAGCGCAAAGTTGCATCAATTTTATCCATTGTTCTTTTCATTTTCTGTACAAACGGGTTCAGTTGTGGTTGTGAGATGGGATTTCAGCCCAACCCACTTATCCGTAACCAGATTTTGAAAGCCCAAGTGGAATAGTTAAACTCGTCTATCTTCTCAATACTATCAATATGGTTGGAAAATATGAGAGAATATGTTCTAGAGATTGATGTGGAGTTGGAAGACATTGTTATGTTCTAGAAAGATGAGAAAACAAATAACCTAATGAGAGGGAAAAGTAGATCAAACCACCAAACAAACTTTGATGGACTCGACACCATAGTGGTAGGAGTGCACAAGAGGCAACCTGAGCAGAGGTTGGTCAAAGAAAAAAGGGGTCGCTAGAAACTCCACCAAAAAACTCACTAGAGGTGACGTAGTTAACACAAACCTGGGAGAAAGGTTTGCAAAAATATATATCCTCCAAAGACAACATGTCTACCAGGCCAACATGATTTTGAAAAAGACTCTAGATACCATGTTAAACTCTAAGAAAAAGAGAAACATTAAGCGGAAATTATGTGTTTCTGAGGCAGTGTGAGTTCTTTATTTAAATTGAGAAAAAGGAATCAATAAAATGAATAGAAGAGATTCGACATCCTCTAATAACAAACATATGATACAGGAATAAATAAAAATGTTTCTAATAATACATACATAATCTAGATATTCTTGATTATATAGGATCAATTATTTATTTCTATCAGTATAATAGCTACTAAGAATAATATACAACCTGCAAATCTAAACTACAAGCTAAAGAGTTTGTTACCTTGCATAGCTCCATTTAGACATTAAAAACATTATTATTACCTGGATTCCAATTACTAATACAACTTCTATAACATACCACAAAATATAAAAGCTAGCCCAAGTTATCTTAAGAGCTTTAATTTAAGTATTTGTAAGCCACCATCCAATTCCTTAAACATCTAATATGGGACCTGGGGAATTATAAAATTTCTTAAATTCTGAGAATCCATGAAATTCTTTCGAATTAAATCAGACAACATAGAATAGGAGTTTATCAAAATGATTAATGCAAATCCACTACATATTAATAAATTTCTCTTTCATAAGGAAATTAATACAAGCAGACACCTTCAGCATTCCTACATGGATTAACAAATCCAGAGAGTTCCACTCCTAATTTATTGAACAATAGGTGGTAGAAATTAGAATATAATCCCAGAAAATCTTCTACGGAACACAAGAAAGTAGCATACTTCACCTGATTGACCAGCTCATGGATACTTCTTTTGCTGAGAATACTATTACAGGGTTCCTCGGTATCTGCATTTGTCAATCTACTTTGACTCACTGGCTGAACTGCACTGGTTTGTGCCACCACAAGAGATGAAGGTTTCTGATTTCCTGGCCCCTGTAGTCTTGTAACCTGTTGCTGGTGAGGTACGTGATGAGGAGCCCTGGATGGCTGAACCTGTTGCCCAAAATGCTCTTGTGATTGATTAGACAAAGGTGGTTGTTGTTGTTGTTGTTGCTGTTGCTGCTGTGAAGATGTAGGTGTGGATTGCTGCTGTGGAGGAATATGTGACCTCTGCTGCATTGATGGTGGGTTCAATTGCTGCCTATAAGCAGTGGATGGCAAAGGAGGCTTCCCTAGTGGCCCAGATGACAACCATGGCTGATTAAGTGACTGTACACTTTGTGATGCACCTTGAGATGGAGTAGCCGGTGATCCCACAGATGAAGGTCTCATAATTCCATGACCTTGGAAGTTCTGAAAAAAATGCAATGAATTACAGAACTACCAACCCTTTTCCCCTCAAATTATGAATATTGCAAGAAAAGCACGAGCATTACAGCATGACATGAAAGTGAGCATACCTCTAAGATACACATAACAATAGAAATGAAGATATGCTCAATATATTTACAATCTTACACACTAACATGTCATATTCCTTCACCACCCTTAAACTAGGGAGAACACCCTTCCTCCACGCAGAACCAAAAACCTGATGGCTTGAAAGTCTGAAGTGCATTCAAGGATCCCACATAAGAGTTGATATAAAATTCAGTCGGTATCCCGATGAATTTTGATAATACAATCTCATATGGAAGGCAAAACTATAACATTCGACACCAATTCAAAGAAAGCACCTAACTATATCACTATTTTAAACACATCCAACCCCAGCTTAAGTCAATCCGCCCAAATGTTCTAAGAAACAGCTCATGACTGCGATTTCAGCCGCAACTTCAAGGTTTAACAGTTTTAATGACCATAACTTGAACCCCATTTTGGTCATATCAGCCACATTTCTTCCGGCAATATCAAGAAATGCCACAAAAATACAAACGCAATTTAAATCCTTGAACGGCACAAACCCTCTGACTAGGCCAGGCATAAAAAAAAATGCAGAAATGAAAGGGCATAGTCAAAAACATTCACACTAACTTGTGAACCACCAGGTTGAGTATTCGGGGCAGAGGAAGGAGGTCTTAGAGACGATTGCACGGGCCTCTGTTGATGAGCAGCGATTCCACTAGGCCTCATTTGAGACCCTAACATCCCCATTCCTTGCACGGGCGTTCTTACCTAAACGTAGTCACATTCATATACAAGAAATTGCACTAATCAAAAAGCATGAAAATGTGTAGTCGCATTCATATCCAAAATAACGTAAAGATGAAGAATATTACTTGAGAGGTGCTTGAATTGGGGGTAGATTCAGCGACATTGACTCCAGTTCGGCCCAGCCCACCAAAGTGTTGACCGAAGGACGATGAAAACGGAGGAGAGGGGCTCTGGTGGTGCGCTGGCACGCCGATTGCCATACCACCCCTCGGCGCAGCGGCACCGCCAGGAGCGGAGGGAGGCGAAGGAGCGGAAGAGAAGTGCGGGTACTGAGGCTGCGACGTCGGCAAAGTGCGGTTGAAGGACTGCGTGGGGCGAGGTTGGGCAGGCGTGGGAATGGGAGGTTTGGGGTTCGGGGCTTGAATTGGGTTTGGGTTTGGGTTTGGGTTTAGGTTTGGGCTTGGGCTTGGGCTAGGGTTAGGGTTTGGTGAAGAGTGCGTTGGGGCTGAGACAGGAGGAGTTGATGATGTGGAAGATGGAAGTAGAGGAGGGGATGGCTTTGGTGGTTGAGATTGTGAGGGTTCAACGGTACTCCGGGCGGTGGTGCCGGTTGCCGGAGCTTGAGAATCCATCGAAAATTGAGAATGCAATTGAAAATTTGAAAGAGGATCAGTGCCTGAGCGTAAGAGAGAATATAGAAAACATGTATATGCATGTAGTTTAAATTATGCATATGTATATATCTGTTTTTAATTTTTTTTTAATTATGTTTTTGTATTATGATTAACAGTGGAAACATATGTATATCTGTATTCATTTTTTTCTTATGATTAAAAATATTAAAATTATCATATAATCTTTCACTAGAGATGATTAACTGAGTTTAAAAAATATTTATAAAATTTAAAAAATAAAATATATTAATAAAGAATAAAACTAATAAAGAATTATATATAACAAAACAAAATGATTATAAAATTGAATTAAAAAATATTTATAAAACTTAAAAAAATAAAATATATTTAAAAAAAGTTGAAACATATAAATATTTTTCACTATTAATTGTATTATAATTAATAAATAATATATGGCATAACCCTTATTAGCATTTTTTATCAGAAATAACTAATATGATGACCAATACACATTGAGTTTTTTACAAAAATAGTCTTATGTTATTAAACATAACTCAATACAATGGTAAAATTTGTGACGTAAAAATATAACTTAGCCTTACAATCCATAGAATCATACTTATTGCTCAATTTATCAACCATACCAACTCTTGTATCATTCATAACATAATTGCGATTGAGTACAAATGTTCAATTATATCAATCAAACCAATTCAAATAAACCAATAACTCAAATCACAGCGCACTATCATATTCAACAATAAGATTTCTTTATTAATTTCGCATAATCCATTCAAGATAAATCATCTTTACTATCAAGTTCAACAATGGTTATGAAGTAATAGGTTGTTGGTCTCCATCTTTCTCGATGTTCTCAACCCACTAAACATATTAAATTATTGAGTTAAATATGTTGTTAGGCCCTCAAGTTCCACTGAGTTTTGGAATTAGTCTATCTTCGAAACTTTATACAAATTTAGTCATTCATCTTTAGAAATGTGTGGATTTAGTCCTTCTTACCAAATTTTGTTAACTTTATTTAACACTTTAAACGCATTTTATGATAATATTTGCATTAACATTGAAGCTACAATGTGTCAAACGGTATAAATAATTCAAATATTATCATGAAATGCGTTTGAAACGTCAGATAAACTTAACAAAATTTGGTTAAAATGATTAAATTCACACATTTTTAAAGATAAAGGACTAAATTGGTCAAAAGTTTTGAAGAGGGACTAATTCTAAATTTCACTGAAACTTGAGGGACCAAAAACATATTTAACCATAAATTATAAAAGAAAATGTCATGCAAAGAGAGAGAACTAAGCCTTGCATTCCAAAAACCCTAAATTTCACATTTGCTGCAGCATGTTCGACTTCTTTGCAATGCCCACAACACCGACGTGTAGATCACTAAAAGCACCATGTTCTACGGGACATCCTTCACCGACCACTAGCACTCCAAATTGCTTTTCTACGAGTTGTTTTTGGTTCCATTGTGGTTCACCAAAGACAACGGCACGATGCCAGAGAAGCAAAAACACGAATCAAAGAGAGGAAGGAGAGATAACCTCGGTGAGGGAAGATAGATAGTTGCCGACTACAATGATTGATAGTCACTGCAACCACTATGAAAGGCATGACGACATCTCTGATCACTTTGAGTAGTAGAGGATGTGCGAAGGAACCAACACCTTTCAAGATAGTGAGTTTAACAACAACTTTGGATACATAGGGAAGGCTCTGAAATGCTTTCTCAAAAGTGGATTTCACAACGGCGGCGTCTAAGGACCAAACAAAATCCAACAGACGTGGCCTCCAGTTGCCGCTCGTGAGCTTTTGTTGCATTAGATTTGAGAGTTATGAAGTGGTGAGAAAGTGGTTAGGGTTTCGTTGGTGAATGAAGTTAAAAGAAATCAAACTAGGTTTTAATGAAAAAATCACATCATGAATTTTGATTATTGCTTTTAGGATTGTATTATAACACTTGTTGATAATTCAATCTTAATCTTTAATTATGATTCTTGTTTGTTTGCTAAATTATGATAATCTTGTTGTGTAAGGTAAAAAGCAAATTTTCACATGTTTACGCTTAGAACTTGTGTAGAGTAATAGAGCACTTAGATTCTGTATGCTTGGAACAAGAGAGGTATTAATAGGTTCTTATTTTTATATGTTTGGAACAAGTGAGAAACTAGATGAATTAATTTGTGCCTGTTTAATTATTTCAAACTTGCATACCAATTTGTTTAATTAAAAGGTAGAAACATAAACTATTACTTTAGTCATAAATGCTTGAAATGAGTAAAGTTTAACAAGAACCTTAGTCATATACGCTTGGAAAGAATAAGAGTCTTAACAAGTTAATTTAATTAATTTGATGCCTCTATTCATAAACTAAAAGAATGATAATCATTTGATACCAAATGAAGAATTTAACTACGAAAGAGTTAAAGGAACAACCCATCTTTTTATTATTTTTTATTGTTTTTATATCTTTATTTCTTGTATTATTTCAAAACCCCTTTTTTCTATATGTAACTTTAACCCCTTTTTACAGACTTTCATTGTTCTAAGTGAAGTTTTTACACTAAATTCTGCAGGAGACAACTGGGATTAGCTTAACTCTTTCTATTTTTATTCACTTTCTATGCAACAATGCAATTGAAAAGTGACATTTATTTGATACTCCAACGACATCTACTCAAATATAGGCACCTTGTTACCATGTTAGATGGTTTATTGGATGAATTGTATGGTGCTTGTATATTCTGAAAAATTAACTTAAGAAGTGGGTACCATCAAATTAGGATTAGGGAGTGGATGAATGAAAATTGCCTTTAAAACAAAATATGGGTTGTATGAGTGGCTTGCGATGCCATCTGGGCTAACTAATGCCCCAAGAACTTTATGAGATTAATGAATCATATTTTGAGAGAATTCATAGACAAATTTATTGTGGTATATTTCAATGACATCTTGATATATAATACTAGTCTAGAATTGCATATGGGACATTTGTGTGCTATTTTCACTATGCTTGGAAAGGAAAAGTTGCACGCTAATCTTAAGAAATTCACATTGTGCACTAAATAATTTGCATTCTAGTAGATTATAAAAAAGTGAAGGTTATCCAAGAATGACTTATCCCTCAAAATTTAAGTGAGATTAGGAGCTTTCATGGTCTTGTTAGTATCTTTAATAGATTTGTAAAGAATTTTAGCACTTTGATAGCTTCCTTAAATAAGATTGTTAAAAAGAATGTTGGGTTTACATAGGAAGAAAAACAAGAAAAAACCTTTATTGTCCTTAAGCATGAGTTTACTAATGTCTTTATTCTTGCATTACCAAAATTTGCAATTTTTTTTTAAATTGAATGTGATGCATCTAATGTGGCCATATGGTCTTTTTGATGAAAGAAGGTAATCCAATTGCTTGTTTTAATGAAAAATTAAATGGGATCACCCTCAATTATCCAACTCATGATAAAGAACTATATGCCTTAGTGAGAGCATTACAAAATTGGAAACATTATCTTTTACCTAAATAATTTTGTATTTATAATGATAGTGAGTTTTTAAAGTACTTAAAAGGCCACGAAAAATTAAATGAAAAAGACATAAATTGGGTTGAGATTTTAGAACAAATTTTGTGTTAGAAATATTTTAATATAATTTAAAAAAATAAATAATTAAAATAAAAAACTTACTGTTACTGAAGTTTTTATAGACCTTTAATTTATGGGTTAATGATTTTTATGACTAACGGCTATATTCTTATTACTATTTACTCCTTTGTCTCCTTTTGCTACCTATAAATACCACCTAGGTGTATGGGGAAGAAAACAGCAACAACAACAACAACAAAGACAACAAATACTAGAGTCTTTCTTAAAAGTATTATTCTTTTTTTCTCTATATTATCTTTAAGACAGTGGTGTTCATAAGGTTCGGAGATCCTTCGGTACAGTGGCGGATGTTTGTGATGGCAGGGAAGGGTCATGGCCCCCTAAAATTTTGATTTTTTTTATATTTTAGGTATTTTTAAATTTTTTTATATTATAGATATTAGATAATATATTATAAATTAATATGATTAAATTAAATATTTTATTTCTTTTATAAATATAATAATTAATGTTAACAAATAATAAAATATAAAATCAAACATAATAAAAATAAAGAATAAAAAGATTTATCAATATATTTTTATTATTATTTTTCATTATGGTTTGAGCTTCTTATAAATCGTTTTCATTTTTTATTCTCACATGTTTCCTTTTGTTTTTGAAGAGAAAAATATCTATTCTTTTGCTTTTATTTCACTTTGTTCTCTTTCATTCACGAGGAGGAAAAGAATGATGTAATTCTTTCATCTTACTTGATCGTGAAATATTAGTTTAAAAAATTATTTAATAAGTCTCTTTTATATTAATTTTTATCTTATGAACAAAGAAGTAAAAGTATCTTACTGTGTGTTTTTTTATAACCGGATTTTAATTGTGGTTCCATTATATGACTTGAGCTTCTCACAAATTGTTCTCATCTTTCATTCTCACCTATTTTCTTTTGTTTCTGAAGAGAAAAAGATCAACAATTTTTGCTCTCATATGTAAGTTGTTGTCTTTCATTCTCGAAAAAATAAAGGAGAAGGTAATTCTCTATTGTATCACATGATAGTGAAATATTAGTTTAATAATTTATTTAATGAGCTTGTATATTAATTTTTTATTTTATGAACATAGAAAAAAAAATATTGTACTGTGTGTTTCTTATAATTGGATCTTAAGTGTGGTTTGATTATCATCGAATTTTCTTTTGGTATTTACGTCTGTCAGTTTTTTATTAGATTATGAAAAATTATGTTTTAGTCTTTTTTTTAAATAGATATACAAATTCAACTCTTTCATACATTCATTTGTAGTCTTATTTCTTTTTTAGTTATCGTTATACTAAATTATGTATTCATTTTTATTATATTAATGACAATAATTAAATGTATAAATTTTGGACATATTATTTTGGCTCCCCCAACAATGTTGGTCAAGATCCGTCACTGCTTCGCTACACTCGATCGATCTGACGGGTTATTTGGGAGAGAAACGCATATGATTTGAAACACATATGATTGTGTATTTGTTTAGCCATGTGCAGTAGGGGCGTTTTCTCTCTAAGGATAGCGCTATGCGTGCCTCAACCCATGATATTTCTACTCCTTTCCTTGTTTATTTTTTATTTATTATTGTTATTATTATTGATCTCTAATTAATATTCATTATTTTATATATATTATTATTAGTATTATTATTGATTTAATAATTATTATTATATTATTTCATATTTATATTATTATTAATATTATCTGAGTAATCATTTTCTAACATTCTTAGAGATATTTTTTTTTTGTTATTTCTATTTTTGATTACTCATCTGCATTCATTTCTAAAATTAAAAACAATATAGAGTTGAAGATTGAAAACACATTTTGTGAACTAATGTGTTTCTTATGGTTATAATTAAATCAGTTTCAACTAAGCCTAAAAATTGATATGTATAATAGTTTCTATTTCTATTGGTAACAATAAATGAAATTATGGATAAATGATATTCCTGCTCATTGAATAATTTTTTGTGATGTCTATAACTAATGTTTTTGTTGTTATATTAATTTATACTTTAATATTGTCTATTATTACCATTGATAAATATGTTCTATATCATGTATATATTTTAATTGTTTTGTATGAAAACAATTATAAAATAATTTGTCGTACTAAAACTATTATTGTGTTATGGAAAACACTTGAACTAAACTTTGCATTTGCAAAGAGAAAAAAAAAATATAGCTTGATATTTATATGAAAAAAAATGACTAATAAATTATCAGATTTATGATAATTTATGAATAAAAAGGAGTTTTTCATGTTTCTGAATTTAGAAACTTTCTTGTGCTCAACAAGGTTATGAAGTGGTTTCCAAGTGCAATAAGATTATTATTTCTAAACATGTATTTTGGTTGGTAAATGATATATTTGTGATGACTTGTTTGAGTTAAGTGTTTTTATGTAGTGATAAAATAATTAGTAACTTTTTCTTTGATTATTACAATTGTTGAGAAGTTGAGAAATTTGGTTAGAGACCATTCAAATTATAAAATTTTGAGGTGCAAAATTAATTAATTAAAGAAGTGATGATACATGTTTTTATAAATGAGTTTTTTGTGTGAAATTCATGGTATTATCATTAAGTAATATCTTCATATAGTGTTAATCTAAAGGTGTAGTGAAAGAAGAAAAAAATGTTTTTGTTTGATATGGTAAATGTTATGCTTCAAGTTCTAGCTTGCCTAACATTATATTAGTAAAATTCTATATCTTGCTTACCATATTTTGAACACAAAAGATTGTGATAAAACTTGTTATGAGTTATGAAAGAAAAAAGAACCACATTAAAAACATTTCAAAGTGTGGGGGTGTCTTGTAAAGGAATATACCTTTTAATGAGAAAAAAATCTTTGATTATTTATTCTGATAAATTTCTTGAGATGATTAAAGGATATATTAATGTAAATTGTTATTGATTCTAGTGACACAAGATCACCTATTGGTTATGATTATGTTTTAACCTTGGATGGAGGTGAACCATCATGGAAATATGTTAAAAACTTGTTCTTCTGTCATGATCTACTTTGCAAGCATAAATTATTCCTTTTTCCAATGCATCCTGACAATTAAATTGTTATATTTAAAGTTCCAAGTAAAAATGTCAATGAAATTGACATATGAGAATGATGGACAAATATATTAGAAACTAAATTACTCATGGTATTGTCTCTCTTGACTTTGTCAGGTCAAAAAAATATTACAGATCTGCTTATCAAATGGTTGATGCATCAAGAACAAGTATTTAAGTCGTCAAGGGGAATGAGACTATAGCCCATAAATTAGTTGAAACAATGGACACCCATCTCCACATGAATGGCGATCCCATGGAATGGAGTTCAATGGGTAACAATGAAGTTTTTGTTGACTAAAGTACACCAAATTATTTGAGTAAATTTTATGTCTCATTCCTATGACGAGGTGTCCTATAAATTGTGACAATAATAAGGTTGAGGTATGTGATTATTATGCATTATTTTATAAAATACCTCTTAATAAACCCAATGACAATTATTGTAGGGGTAAGAGTCACAAACCACCCTTTGAGGGTTTACCTAGTGAGTGTGATGGTGGGGCCGCCATTGTGAGACATGGGCAAGTCTCTAAGTGACACTCATGAAACAAGATACATGCACAAGGCCGTAACGTGCACCCACTAATTAGAACCTATAATGAACATCGATATTGTATGTGTTATTTACTAAAACCTGGTCACATAGGATGTAGTTCAAGACAATCAAGTCTCTGCATTTTCTCGGGTGAAAGTTTATAAGCACTATGTGTAAGGGTTAGACCCGGAAGGTTCCTTACACTGAATTACAATATTTTGTTTTAAAAGATAATATATTTTGTTTTATTTTATTTTTTTAAATTATGTAGGGGGTTGTTAGAAATATTTTAATATAATTTAAAAAAATAAATAATTAAAATAAAAAACTTACTGTTACTGAAGTTTTTATAGACCTTTAATTTATGGGTTAATGGTTTTTATGGCTAACGATTATATTCTTATTACTATTTACTCCTTTGTCTCCTTTTGCTACCTATAAATACCACCTAGGTGCATGGGAAGAAAACAACAACAACAAAGACAACAAACACTAGAGTCTTTTTTAGAAGTGTTATTCTTTTCTTCTCTATATTATTTTTAAGACAGTGGTGTTCATAAGGTTCGGAGATCCTTCGCTGCACTCGATCGATCTGACGGGTTGTTGTATCTTGGGAGAGAAACACATATGATTGTGTATTTGTTTAGCCTTGTGCAGCAAATACGTTTTCTCTATAAGGATAACGCTATGCGTGCCTCAACCCAGGATATTTCTCCTCCTTTCCTTGTTTATTTTTTATTTATTATTGTTATTATTGTTGATCTCTGATTAATATTCAATGTTTTATATATATTATTATTAGTATTATTATTGATTTAATAATTATTATTATATTATTTTATATTTATATTATTATTAATATTATCTGAGTAATATTTTTCTAACATTTTGTATGTCATAAAACATAAAAGCAAAAGAAAAAATGGTGTGCTTGATGCTTTTTCTAGAATACTTGTGTTGATTTGTACTCTCGAAACAAAATTATTTGGTCTGGACTTTTTGAAGGAATTCTATCCATAAGATTCTGAATTTGCTGACATTTTTGTTGCTTACATAAATATTAGCACAAGTGAATATTTTAGACACAATAGATATTTGTTTAAAGAAAAAAAAATGCTTAAATATTCTCTTCAGAATCTTTTAGTAAGAGATGTTTTACAATAACATCTCCGATCTAATGATTTTATAAATATTTGTTATTCCTACCACGTTTAATAGTTCTTCATCACTTAGAAGTTGAGGCCTAAGGCGGTTTAAATACATTTTCCTCCTTCAACCATCTGAAACACCTTTTAAAAACAAAAATGTGGTGGAGCACATGCTTCAAAATGAACAATACTTTTGATTTATGATGATTGACATCAATTTTATCACCAAAATTGGGATAAGAACATTTGTGTCCACCAGAACATTGGCCTTAGATCTCAACTCTTAAATGATGTGAGACTATTGAACATGGTAGAAACACTTATCTAAATTTTTATTTTACTTTTGGTCTCAACTTGTAACGTTATTTTCAAACTTTTCTCTTATACCAGTATTCAATTTTTTTTTTATTTTCTTACATTTCAAATCTTTTATAATTAAAATATAATTTAGTTAAATATTTAATATCTTTTTATTTAAAGTTATCTCAAACTTTTAATTTAAGATTTTACTGTGTGATGTGAACATTTTTAATAAGAGGGTCTACTAATCAATGTTCTAAGTGCATTAGTTAAAAATATTAATAAACATATAATTTTATAAAATTTCATAATTAATTATGATATTAAATGAATTTTAATTTTAATAATCATTAATAGAGTTTTATTTTCTTTAGAAAAAAAAATACACATAAATATTATACTGTTATCATTTATTACTTATTTTATACATAAAAAAAATTTAAAAAATTAAATAATAAAATAATTTTAACGTAATTGTTTCTTTAATTTAATTAAAAAATAAAATTTAATATCATCAAATTTAATGTTCCTCCACTAATCGAAAAAATTTTATAATTATTTTTTTTTAATTTATTTTTAATTACGTAATAAACTCATAACTTTTTGGATTTAATGAAAAGAAAAAGCGATGTGGAAATATTTCCACAAACATATCATTACGAGATAAATGATCATAATTATAAAATAAAATTATTTAATAATTTTTCTATTATTTAATATGAAACTGCATTAGTTATTTCATTATAGAACTTATTGTAAGTGTTTTAAATTTAATTTGAATATTGTATTATATTCATTTAAACTAAAACCGTGTTTTAATGCTCGTGAAATACCGATTATCATTCTCGTTAATAAAATTTGCGAAAATGATATTTGAACATTATTTTTAGACTTAGTTTTGACATGCACAACACTTAAGTTTTAAAAATTTATTTTTATTAAATGATATTAACTCTTGTATGTGTGGACAATTTTGGAGGCAAAGGAAAAGTATTTTGCAGAAAGAAGACAAAAATATTTTGTTTGGCTGAAAGAAGATAGAGGCAACGAGAAGACCTCGACAAGAGACCTATTTTCGTTACCGTCATCCACACCCATGCCGACGGTGGTTTGTAAGTTTCCTTTGATTCTATCTCACACCTTTCCCAGACCTAAATCATCCTCAACTTTGTAACCCAACCGTGATTTGTTCATTTTTTTTTTGGCACAGAGAATCTGCAACACAAACATCGAAAATGTTTGGTTTTTGTGACATTCACCACAAAAGTTGAAACATTGGGTTTATTTAAGGAAAAGGTCATATCTTTTGGCAATAACACTCATTGCAAGCAAGGGATGCAGTATGAGTGATTGCAAGGTTGGGAGAATCAAGTTTTTTGGGTGTTGTTGTTGGAATCCTTCCTTCGTCGACTTTCATTTCGTTTTGGGTTCTGTATGTGGGGAGTAGTGCTGGAATAAGTGGGGAGTTTTTCTTAATATTATGAACATCAATAACAGTTTTTTTCATGTAATAGGGAAAATTTGTTTCTTTTGGTAGAGATTTTGTATGTTATTATGTGTTTTCCTTGGTGTTGGTTCTTCCATTTTGTCAAAGACCAAGAACTCAACTAAATTTGGTATGGGATGGATGCATGGAAAAATTGTTAAAGAAAAAAAAAATATCACATCAGCACTCACATATATGTGGGGAGACATGTGCAAATAACTGTAGAGTTGTGTTACGGATTTTGTACACATTTCATACAAATTGCAAATTATGAATGATCATGTTTATTGTACCCAAAATGAAAAAAAAACATTGAATTCCTTACGAACAATTAAATAGTCCATTGAAGTCATCGTTAAACAAAAAAAAATATGGCATCACCAATCACTAATATGTGGGGATCCATGTTAAAAGAAGTGGGAAGTTGAGTTGAGGTTTTTGTACAAATTATGTATTGTATTGTAATTATCAGATAGCATGTACAATGTATCCAATATAAACAATATAAATTACATTGGAGTCTTTATGAACAAAATAATATATTGGAGATAGTCTTGACGAAAAAAATCATATCACATCAACACTCACACAAATGTGGGGAGACATGTGTAAATAACTTGGTAGTTGCGTTATGCATTTTGTACACATTGCAGACATGTTACAAATTATGAATGACTATGTTCTATGTACCCAAAATAAAAAAAGAATACATTGGATTCGTTATGAACAAATAAATAGTCCATTGGAGTCATTGTTAAACAAAAAAAAAATGGCATCACCAACCACTAATATGTGGGAATCCATGTTGAAATGAGTGAAGAGTTGGGTTGAGGTTTTGTAAAAGTTATGAATTTTATTATAATTATCAACAATGTATACTATGTATCTAATATAGACCATAAAAATTACAGCAAAGTAGTTTATTGGAGACAATCTTCAAAAAAAAAATATAAATAAAACACAACAACACTCATACAAATGTGGGGACCAATGGCCAAATAAGAGGGGAGTTGGGTTAGAGTTTTTGTAGACATTGTTCATAGTTTGCAAATTATGAATGACCATGTTCTTTGTACTCAATATGGACAAAAAAATGTAATTGGGGTTGTTATGAACAAAAATAAAGTCAATTGGTATAAGCCTTAACGAAAACATATATGGCACCACCATTGACTCATATGTCGGGGGGGAGTCATGTGGAAATAAGTAGGAAGTTGCGTTGAGTTTTTTGTACAAATTGTAGACACTTTTGTAACTTATAGACAAGATATTCTATATAGACAATATGGATAAAAGATTACATTGAAGTCCTTATCAACAACAAAATACTTCATTGGAGTCAGTCTTAAAAAAACATAATACAACAACAGTAACAAGCATGTGGGGAGCAATATGCAAATAAGTGGGGAGTTGCCATGGAGTCAGTCTTTAATAAGTGTAATTAATGACCAAAATATCCAACATTTCTCTCCACTTAATCCATCAGTACTCCCCACATACCTCATATATAACTTATGGTACTTTTTTTCATCACCCAAAATGCAAATAAGCTGTTTTTCATTTTAGTACTGATGCAAATAGTTATGGTTTCATTACATTGAACATATTGTGTTCATATTTAAGTTTGATATTTTGCATAAAATTACTGCAACTGATGTTCAAAATATGAAGAATAAATCTCAATTTAGTCCAATATGACTCCCCAAATACTTCATACATACCCTATGAGACATTTTTTTCATTACCATCATCCAGATAAGGTACTTTACAATTTGATGGTGATGGAATTAATTTTGTGTTATGGATGCATAACAACCAACTTATTGTGTTAACATTTAAGTTTCATATTCTCTATTGAGTTACTGCAATTGATAATCAAAAAAATTTACAATAACTCCCCAGTTAATCCAGCATGACTCCCCAGATACCATTTACATTACTTATGGGATAATTTGTAATGTTTACAATCCAAATAAGTTGTTATTCAATTTAGTCTTCATGAAAATAGTTTATTTTTGTTGTTCATAACTCAAGATCAAAATGACCATCTTAAGTTCCCACTTAAGTTTATATTTTGCATTAAAAAAACTGTTATTGATGTTCATAATATTAAGAAAAACTCCCCACTTATTTCAGCATTACTCTCCACATACAGAACCCAAAACGAAATGATAGTCGACGAAGGAAGGATTCCAACAATAGCACCCAAAAAATATGATTCTCCCAACCTTGCAATCACTCCTACTGCATCCCTTGCTTGCAATGAGTCCTATTGCCAAAAGATATGACATTTTCCTTAAATAAACCCAATGTTTCAACTTATGTACTGAATCTCACAAAAACCAAACATTTTCGATGTTTGGGTTGCAGATTCTCTATGCCAAAAAAAATGAACAAATCATGATTGGGTTACAAAAATGAGGATGATTTAGGTCTGGGAAAGGTGTGAGATACAATCAAAGGAAACTTACAAACCACTATCGGCGTGGGTGTGGATGACGGCAACAAAAATAGGTCTCCCATTGAGGTCTTCTCATTGCCTCTGTCTTTTCTCAGCCAAATACAATATTTTGTCTTCTTTCTACAAAATATTTTTCCCTTTGCCTCTAAAATTGTCCACACGTACAAGAGTTAATATCATTTAATAAAAATAAATTTTTAAAACTTAAATGTTGTGCATGTCAAAATTGAGTCTAAAAATAATGATCAAGTATCATTTTTCGTAAAATTTGAGTCTTAAATTTAATGTTATGTACCTAAGTGTGTCTATGCCAACCCACAGATTCCAAAACAACACAATCCCAACCCACAGACACCAAAACAACGCACCAACCACACTACTGCGGTCGCTTTCCATTCCTGGACCTCATCATCTTTGCACACAACAGATGTGATGTTATCACTTATGATTCTGTTCTCGAAAAGAATCATTTATTTTCTAATGCTAAATTTTATTAACAATTATTGATTTAGTTTCTTGAAATAATATAATTTATTTGAGAGATTAAACTTTTTTTTTTGCAAGCATAACAATCACTAGGCTTTGGTCTTTCAAATTTTAATTATTTAAAACGAGTGTCTAAAGTAGTATAGACCTGTTATATAATTTTAGTTATTAAATTATAATGATGTAAGCACATAATCAATAGTACATGGTTTATTATCAGATTAGACGCTAGTATGATATAACAAAGTGGGTGATTAATTAGCCGATTTGGAAATAAGTAAAAAGACATTATAGTGAAGTGGGTAATTAACTTAATTGAAATGAAGAAAAAGTTTACCAAAATATGAATAAATGGTCGGTTCAAGTATTTATATATTTCCTAAAATTAAAGTTATTATAGTAAGAATATGTTCTCTTTCGTATTATATTAAAAGAGAAACGTGTCAATACTTTGTGACATACCCGTTTAGAAGGGAACATCTCATTTTTTTTTTTTAATCAGGGAACATCTCATAATATCAAAATATTAAAGAGAAAATATCTTAACTAGAAATACCAATTAGAAAATCAAAGTTCAATCTTTTGAGATTATATGGCTACTTATAAAAACATGTAAAGTTTTTTTGATAAATATAATTTTTTTAATGAAAATCATAAATATAACGGAATATCCTAATTTTTCAATGTTAATTTTCCAAATCAATATCATAAGTCAATGATAAGTAAACATATTTTAATTGATAATAGATTAGAATTATATTGGATGAGTTTGCTTGTGTCAATTTTTTTTAAAGTGTTTATTTCATAAAATAAGTATATATTTGTTTGTATTTGTTGTTTAGTTTAAAAATAAGTAATTGTTTACGTATTTCAATAAATAAATTCTATGTACTTTGTAAATATAAGTGATTGTTTTAAAAAATTTCTTATTTTAAACCACTTATTTTTAAGTTTAAATAAACTGATATATTATTACTGCAACATTAAAATACTCAACTACAATAGTATTTGAAAAATTAAAAGGGTACATTCACAGTAATTTAACAATTCAATTTAGTATAAAATTGGAATCTAAACATTAAAATTGCGCTGCGGTACACAGAGATAAGAATTTCTTAAAGACACTTTCTTCGTATACATGGATTTAATGATTAGATTTCTCGATATATATTTATATATATATATATATATATATATATATATATATATATATATATATATTTAAAATAGACTTAATAATTAATTTGGTTTTTTATATTTAAGGTAATTTGGTCTATATTTTTACGTATTCAATTGAGTTTTAATATTTAAATAGAGTTTATTTGGTCATTTCATTAAACTAGCATGTTATTATTATTCTTTGAAAATGTCGGGTGTTAAAAATATAAGTAATCTTTAACCTTGAAACTCGTATGTTTTTTTTTCTCTTTCCACTTTTTTCCACCTCTCACAATTTTTCCTCACTTTCCTTCATCTTCTTTCGTTATGTTCCATGATCATTGCTACATATAAGCGGTGCAACTAATCTTTTACACAAAAGTGAGGGTTTTTTTCCCATAATGGTCTAATATAATGGTATATATTTATGCAATTAGCAAAGTGGTGCAAAATTTGTTTAAATTCTAGCGAAGGGTAAATCGTATCATTATAATGCGGTTTTATAGTAAAAAAGTCATGTCAAAGTCAGGCAATTTTAATTAAAATGAGTTGAAATCGTGCCAACTTGGAGAGACTTATTTGTTGTTGAGAAATTGTGTCATATTTAGACGACTTTAATTAATATTCTAAGCAAAGTCGTGTCAATATGAGAAGACTTCAGTATTAAATTATTAATGAATAAGTTGTACCATCTTAGAGAGACTTACGTATTATATCGAAAATGAAGAAGTCATACCATGTTAGGACGACTTTAGTTTGGCTGAATAAAAATTAAATATTTTTTTAGTCATATTAATTAGTTAAATAATAATGCATATAATTAGTTAAAAATTTCATGATGATTTTGGTTTTCTATAATACGACGTGAAAGTTATTTATGAGAGCCTATGGCACAAGGAGGTCTTATTCGCTGTCGTCTCCAAAATATCTTCAAGGCTTATGAGGTGCAATTTCAACCTGTTCAAAATGAAGATTATTGGTCTACTTATATTGGTCCAAATTTAATGCCTGACCTTCACATGCGACACAATAAACCAGGAAGACGAACTACAACTCGTATCCACAACGAAATGAACCGGTCACTGCCAAATAAACCAAAGAAATGTTCTTTTTGCATAAGTATTGGTCATAATAGAAGCAATTGCCCAAATAAATAGTGGAATTTTATTTTATGTAACTCTTGTAACTTCGATTTACCGACTTTGTTGTTCACTTTTATTTTAATATATATCAACAAAAAATTATTGGATCTCATATATTTGTTATTAAAAAACAATTTTCTTTTTCTTTTCTTTACCTTTAAATATCTTGTATAATTTATATATATATATATATATATATATATATATATAATAAAAATTTTAACTTCTTTATTCAATTTAATGTTATGAAAACCAAATAATTTTTTCTCTTTTTTAACTTTTACTTTTCTTCTTTATTCACTTTTATTTTACGTAACAATGAAATCGTACCATTATGGCAAGACTTTCTTTATATAGCCCAACACTGAAGTCGTGCTATTATGGCAAGACTTTCTTTATACCCAACACATTGAAGTTGTGCCATCATGGCAAGACTTCTCTTAAAGCTCAATACTGAAGTCGTGTCATTATGACAAGACTTTCCTTGTTAATGAAGTCGTCCCATTATGACGAGACTTTGGTTCGATGAAGTCATATAATTAATGCACGACTTTGATTATTCTCGTAATTAATTTAAGTGAAGTTGTCTCTGTCTCTGACGACTTCTATCAAACATATTAAAGTCTCTGCGATTTGGTACGACTTCAGCACAACTTAATCAAAGTCGTCTCATGTTTGGACGACTTCTTCATGACAAAGTCGTGCCATTTTGGCACGACTTACCTCTATCGGGAATTTTAAAAGAAGTGCACTAGTTTAGGAAATGCTAATTAAAATTGCACCATTTGGAGAAAAAAACCCAAAAGTGAGTATAGGGATTAAAGACGAGATTATTCACCAATATAAGAAGATCCACATATATGTCTCAATCATACAAATAACACAATTTAAAAGCGGTGCAACTAATTTTTTACACAAAAAGTGAGTATAGTGATTAAAGACGAGGTATTGACCAACATAAGAAGATCCACATTTATGTCTCAATCATACAAATAGCACAATTTAAAAGGTCGTCCAAAATAATCAAGAATTATGTTTTAAATAGGCATTTAAATTTGACAACTAATCCTAAACATGTGATTCTTCACTTTGACAAGTGGGATCTTTGTTTTGAAGTTTGTGGTTAGAGAAATGGTTTTCACCATTTTGATGTATTTTATGTATGTATATATGTTTGGGATTGTAATTGATCGAGATGGAATTATTAATATGTGAATATGAAAATGTGATTAAGGATTTACATGTTTGTGAAAGTATTGTTGTGAAAATGTGATGATAATAGGTTTGTTAATATATACGAGCATGCATTGTATGTGTTTGACGTAATTCATTGGGTCTCATGAGGAGATTTTGTGGTGGTGTTATTTTAGTGTATACATTGGACTATGGATTCAAGTAAGCTGACATCCTGAAACTCTAATGATCATCCACACTCAAATAAAGTAGAATTGATCATGTGGTGAGAGTAGAAAGATGTCTTAGTCTATGGTAGGATAATGGTCTTAGATAATGATGGATTAACCTTATGTGTGGTATGATGAAACTCATTGACAATGACTTTCCAGAGCAATAGAGGTCATCACAAAAGTGCAATTCTTTAGTGATTCCGATTCCAAATACATGTATCTAGATAATTGAGTTTAGTGTCAATTGTGTGTGTAATTATGTGAGTTATTGTAGTTTGTCCATGTATGACTTATTGCACTTTGTGGTCTTGTGTTGTTTTCTTCTTTTGCGATGATCACCATTCTAGTGGGAGCAGATGAAGATGTAGATTCAAAGGCACCTATGAAGGATAAGAAGTCTAGTTATGAGATTACAACAGATGTATGAGTGGTTAGTATATTTGATATAGGGATTTGTAGGTTTGATGTTGTTGTTTAATTATATGTTTCTATAGTCTGAAATCTTAGAAGATTGTATTAACATATTAACATTATTAGTTGTATATTACTAGGAAGAGATGTTACAATTAACATAAACATATCAATAAATCATTTAGTTGTACACAAAATGTTAATTCAAATCCAACATTATTTTGTTTACTTGTTCATTTTCTATTTTATTTAATTAAATTTAAATTGTTAATGTAAACTAATCATGAAATTATAAAAAATGTATTGTTAAATTCTTTACATTTATAAGTTTTTGAAATATAACAATAAATCTTCTAATATTCTTCATCGTATTTATTAAACACTAGCGTAACACCTTACGCTATCCTGTGTATGTAACTTTTAAATATGCATGATATTAAGTTAATATATATTAAAATAATATTTATTAAAAATAAAGTGAAATATATTAGAATAGATAAAAGAGTAACTATTGATAAATAAAGAAGAGAAGAAGAAGCAGAGACATCTGATTTTATAAAAAGTTTGTAAAATTTTTAAAAATTTAATAAATTATTATATTTAAAGGGTAAAATCGATATTTTGAAAAGTGGACACAAAAAGGAGAATCCTATATATATATATATATATTGTTATAGATAATTTTTATTTATCTACATTTTAAAACAAAAAAATTAGCACTATTATTTAATTATTTTTTTCATTAATTTGTGAAAGGAACAAACATTGCTACATACATATTTTGATTTTTTTACTAAAAAAAAAACTATTTAAAGAACAATCTACTAATAATATAACTAACAAATAAAAGAAAAGAAAAATTGCATGAAGATATATCTGTTGAGAAAGGATCCAGTGAGTGACCAACTCATTATTCACTTTACCTCAGTGGATTCATTCTATCAATACCTAAACCAGAGTGCATCCAGCTAAGCAAACAACACGACACAACGCAACAACTTGCTTCTATCTATCTCACAAAATATCTGTGCCAAAACATTTCACTATTTATTTTCTTCCCTGTCACTCTCAATCGCACTTCAATCCACGCGTTCCCCTTTCGATTTTCTTCAATTGGACCGTTTCTCCTAAGTATGCTTTCATTACTCTTTCATATTCTCTAATACTATATTTTTCATTCAAAAACTAAAATATATATCATTCAAATTGTAAATCATTCATAAAATTTTAATGTGTCAGAACGTAACTCAAATTCTAAATTTTACTTTCTACAAAACATAACATGTAACTAATAGTAAATAAATTATTTTGACGTTTTTAATTTTACATTTAATTGGTTTTAGACGAAGAAATGTGTTTGAGGGTAACTAATGCAAATTAGATAAATATAAGAAATATTTCTAAGTTACAAGTATTGAATATTTTATTTTAATTAAAATTCTTTTAACTAATAGAGTAAACGGTACAATAAAAAAACTTTAACTTTTTAATTTAGTTTGATTTTTGTTTTAATTAAAATCTCATTCACTTATAAAGTGAAGTGAATAGGCCTTGGAGCTAAAAAAATATTTAATTGTACTAAGACCCACAATATACTTAATATTATAACTATATGAAAAAAATAATATTTCTTTTTGTGTATATAATTTTTATCTCATTATATCTTTTATAATATACTTATTATTAATTATAGTAAACATTTACTTAAGTTTGCATTTTGATATTGAGAGTTTAATGCAGACTTAATTGGGATGCAGACTTATTAAATTAATTTTAAAAGTCATATTACAATATAGGATATTAAGTGTTATATAATTCAATATGTAATATTAGGAGGGTTGAAAATTTGTAGAGATTGAAAAAATATAAGAGATATAAGATATATGATAGAGGTAAAAGATATGTTACAGGAAAAACTTGTATATATATAACAAAATATAAAGTTAAATAACTTTACATGATTTTTTATGAAAATACAATCACACAAGTATTGATCTGAAAAATTTTCCTTTTTCAAATACGAATTTATACGAGATGCGAACTTAAATGAGTATAATCTTATGTAAATATTTACCCTAAAATTTTGAAAATATAATCATTAATTTATCTTTTAGAAGTAACTACTACTTTAAAATATTTTATATAAAACTATCATATGTTTTTCTTTGTTTTTTTTTATTTATATTTATATTTGTAATAAGGTGAATTGATGCGACTGAAAAATTTAGAGATAAAGACCACTCGCACACTTTTATAATTTTATTGTGCTACAATGATTCATAGAATCCAATTTTAACATTTACAAATATGGCAATAAATATTATTTCTATACTAGCGAACAACACACAGCGCTAGCGAACAACACACAGCATGACAACGTTGTGTATTTGATTTTTTAATTTTTATAAAATTAATAATATTTATTTTTAAAATATATATAATAAATTTTAAAATAGTTGTTAAATAAAATAATTATTAAAAAAAGTTTTTAGAATAATCTCAAAATAAAAAATTTAAAAGAAACGATTAAAAAAAAATTATAAAATAATTAATTTTTAAAATAATAATTAAAAATAAAATTGAAAAATAAAAAATAGGAAGAATTTTCTTTATATATGGTTATAGATATACTATTTATAATGTTTAACAACAAATAACGTAATATGTCCAATAAATTTTATTAAAGTATATTTTAATGTTATTAAAAAATAATTTTAAATATTTTTTTCAAATTGCGTATAAAATAAGATTTTTTATTTATATAAATTACGTCATATTTAAGAATATACATATATTAACAAGTCCTACTTGGATCAATGGCATTTATTATTGCTTAAAATAATATAAACCATATTTTTGTTTAAAGAACGTGAGACACTGGGAAACGGAGCGTCCAACTCTCTTAATTTATGACATTATATTACTATTTTTTAAGTAATCATTATTGTTTTTAATCATGTAATTTCAACTCTTAAAAACGTTTCTTAAAGAGTTAAAGAATATTTAAAGACAGCACATTTAAAAGATAAGACAAAATTTATGGGAAGAAAAACATTATTATTTATTGTGAACAGTTTAATTGACAGATTGTCCAGCACTTTATTTGTTTATTTATTTTCTCAAAAAATGTTTTCCTAAATTCTAGAAAGATGCTGAACTTAAAAAGTGCTTACCAAATCCATATTCAGTACTACCACTGCCAGCGTGTCCTTTTCATTCCATATAATAATATCAAATTTTAATTATTTTTTGTTGGTACATTAGCAACTTTTTTAATACATTTAGTTCTTTTTTATTATTTCTTAACAAAAAAGACTTTGCATGTTTTACGCCTGTCTCTTTCACTTGATAATATTAATTATTTTAGTGCTGTGCTATTTAAAAAATAAGATCATGCCTAAATTTAATATTCCCATTAACCATACCATAATTAAACACTTCACCGGTTGGTATATAATTACATTAATTTAATCAATAACTTTAAATCTAATTTAGTTATATGCATAAGAATATAATATCAATATTGTAAAACCTTAAAAAATATATTTAGAAAGAGATAGTGATTTAAAATAACTTGACTCAATTATTTTAATATTAAAAAATTTTGGTATAAATAAAAATTATTATAAAAGATTTTTATTATTTTAAAATTCACAATCTCTAAAAATTACTTCCGTAAAGTTCTTTAATTTTTCTCTAAGAGTTATTTTTTTCTGTTCGTCTGATTGAGACTATGTAGGATTGATCATCATAGTGAGCTTTTCAATTTAGACCAATCAATTTATTGTTTGTGTAAGTTGAGTTTCAACCCTTTTTATTAGTCTACTTGTGTTTTTTTTGCATTCAAGTCATCTTCCACTTGTATGCGTCTTTTTAGTCATTAATATGAGTTTTTGCTGATCAAAGATCATAACCATATGTCCTAATCGTTTTTGTAATGTTTTTATGTGTAGATAAAACATCATGTGAAGTTAAAAATGTTTTGGTGTTCTTATAGTGATTTGGGTCTATGGAGCTGCTTTGTCAGGTAAGGGAAGTAGTTGTTTTTTGTATACGTGAGTTTGATAACTTTGATGTTTTGCATGTGATTGATTGTATTATGATGATTAGACAAAGTTATTTTGGTAAATCTATTTGATGTTATGTTGGTGGAAATATATGTGATGTGTGAAACTTTAGAATGATATGTGATGTGTGAAACTTTAGAATGATATGTGATGTGTAAAATTAATTGGTATTGATGATCGTGTTGAAAGTGAGTTTGGTATGCTTTGGACATATGTAATGACTATTGGATTGTGTAGACTGGACTAGACTAACATAATTATGCAAAATAAAGTTCTACCGAATTATGCAGACTCGTTGGTCGAGTGTGAACTCGCTAAGCTAACCCAAAGTCAGAGAGTTTCTGGCATGGTTGTCGTTGAGCGAATATATGCTGGTTGAACGAATCCAAAATCAGAGGCTTACTGACTTGTGATTCATTGGTCGAGAACACACTCGTTGAGTGAATTAGTCAAAGAGTTTCTAGCATGGTAGTCGTTGAGTGGATATATGCTCGTTGAACGAATCGAAAATCAGAGACTTACTGATTTGGGAGTTGTTGGTTGAGGGTATGCTCGCTGAGCGAATCCAAACTCAGAGAACTTAGTCTTTGTAGTCGTTGGTCGAGAACACACTCGTTGAGTGAATTATGGAGGAATTTACCTTTGTGAGTTCTAGTGATTCACTCAAAGGGCGAGCCATCTAGTCACTGAACAAGTGGACTTTTGTTTACTTTTTTCCTAGTGAATGGATGGTTTTGTTGAACAATTGCATTAGAGTCTAGTAGTCATTCTTATGCTCAATTTTGGTGTGTTATAGCAAATGTGGATTATTACTTAGGAAATGGTTGGTGTATGAGATTTAGTTTAGATTTAATATATGATTGTGAACATGGAATATGATGTGGTTGCGAGAATTTCAAGGAGAAATTCTATGTGGTGGTACTATAGTGTATGCATTGACATAAAGATTCAATAGATGTATTCTTTCTCTAATAACTACTAACACTCAAGTAGAGTATAATAGGTTATGTAGTAAAGAGAAGAAAGAGGTCTTGGTCGTTAGACTAGATATGGTCTTAAACGCGAAGGAGACTTACCTTGTGAGTGGTTAGATGATAACCCCTTGAGACCAAACTACAAAGTTTGTGAACCATCGCAAGTGCACACCATTAGTGAGTCCGATGTCAAGTGCATGTATTCAGATAATTGAGTTTAGTGTCAACTGTTTGTGTGATTTTAGGCATAAATATGTTTAATACCATGTTAGTCAGTTTTTGGCATGATTTAATTATTTATGAATATTTATTTTGTACACTAGCTTACCTTGTTATATGTTTTGTGTTTTCTTGTAGTTTGTTTTTTCTCTCTTGCGATGATCACCTATTTGGTGTATTTGGTCGGAGCAAGTGAAGTTACAGATTTAGAGACACTTTTGAAGGGTGAAAAACTATTAGAGTAGGTAAATGTATTGAGGAGTTTTAACACTAGTTAGTTATGTATAAAACTTGTTAGTTAGTTTAATTTAAGTGTATAAATGATATATTTTTATAATCATATTTTTTGTAATAATATGTTAATATATTTTGTATATTGAATTATTTATTTTGAACATTATAATGAAATATCCTATTTTATTAATTTTAAGCGTGCAAAATTAGGATGTTACAAATTTTAGTTTGTATCTAAATTTGGACGAAAACTTAACAAGGAATAAAACCCTCTTAATAGACAACCTTTCATTCTTTTGTTGGAAATATTTGTTTAATTTTTATAAAATTGGAACTATAATATTTTTTTTCCTTTCTAAATCTATATATTTAAAACAAGATAAATCAATCGATAAATCACGTGTGTGATTATTATTAGAAAGAAACATGTGTAAAATACATTAAGAACAGGTCTAAATCTATCACGTGAATATATAATATAGGAGTTTAATCTTAAGTATCTTTTTATATGAAAACTAACAATTACTAATGATTGTTGTGCTATTAAAAATTTGAATCAAACAAGGGTACAAATATTACATTTCTTTAAGAATTGGAAAATACACTTGATGAAGGACAAATCACACACTTAAAAACGCCAACATCCTATTATGAATAAATTTTACTCAACTATTAAAGTTCACCGTGTTTAATTTCTAACTCGCAAATCTCACATACGATATAATAGTTATACACAAAATTATATAATTAGAAGTCAATGCTATATATTTTAAATAATTTAATTCCTAATAACACTTAATTCGTGCCTAATTTATTGACCGAAAACATTAAATTTAAACAGATTGTGAGTAATATTATTAAGAATCACATTCATTACTTGATAAAGACCACATTTAATCAAAAAGCTCCAAATACGAGATGGAGAAAGTAACAAAGAAACATTTGATAAAATAAATAAATAAAAATCACTGTTAGCATGACTTTGAAGCATTATCAACCACCAGTTAACTTAATGTTTTAAATTGCGCTTACACGTCCTAATGGTATAATTTTACCATATGCCTTATATATAAATTAAATTTTGTGTTTGATTTTCCTTTTGTAATGTTATTAATGAAACTGTTAGAATGTTTTTATTATCTGTGTTTTCTTTTTACCTCAAAATTATACATGCTGATAAAATAAATTCAAATTGCCACAAATTGGAATTATTGAAATTGAAAATTTTATAAACACGTAGTTATTAGGTCGCTGTCACCACTTGCGGGGCAAATTTTGTGACTCAAGATTTATCATTCTGGTCTGAGAAACTATTATAATAAATATATTACAACTTATTTAAATATTTTGCATGAATTATTATATTTAATTTAATGGTTAAAAAATATTAATAATTGAAAATGATTATTATGATTTGTCGAGTTTTGCCGTCTTTTCCTTTTTCTCTCTCACACCCTTTGACTCTGTTAATCAATCCTTCTCCGTTAAGATTCTTCTCGCACTTCTCTTTCCCCCGTCGTTCTTATTATCCCCCTCTTTCCCCCTTCCTTCTTCTCATTCTCAACCTCAATAAGGTACTATTTCTATTTCCTTCTAACTCTCTATTTTCTTATTTTAATTTTATTTCTCATTATTTGATCGAATTTCGTTACAGCAACTAATTTCGGCTATTTATAACCCTACTTTGTTTAATTTGCAACCTGTATTTTTTCGTTTTTTCGGTTTCTACTTATATGCACAATTTCCTTCCAGCCACGACCCAGCGTTTCAATTCTTTCCCCTTTAAATTTTCTAGGATTCGAACGGAATCTTAATCGTTTTCTCTTTTTTGTTTCTCTTTCTTTTTCCGGGAAATTCCGGCAGGTTCCAAGACTTTTCCGATTCCTCGAAGAAGAAAGAGACAATAAAAGACCTAAATCGACAGATCCGGACAAAGAACCATGGCGGAAGAACACCGATGCGAGACTCCGGAAGGTCACCGTCTCTGCGCCAACAACTGCGGCTTCTTCGGTAGCTCTGCTACCATGAACCTCTGCTCCAAATGCTACGGCGCGATCCGTTTGAAGGAGCAGGACGACGCGTCGACCAAATCCGCCATCGAAACCGCGCTCTCTTCCTCCGCGAAGACGCCGCTGTCCACGGCGCCTCCGGCGGCGATTGATGTCCTTCTGGAAGCATCGCCTCCGCCTCCGCTTCCTGCAGAAGCTGCGGTCGCGGTTCCGGTCCAGGTCGCGGTGGCGACGAGTTCTTCATCCTCAGGTTCGGCGCAACCGAACCGGTGTGCCGCGTGTCGGAAGCGCGTGGGGTTGACTGGGTTCAAGTGCAGGTGCGGAGTCACGTTTTGCGGGACCCACAGGTATCCGGAGAAGCACGCGTGCGGGTTCGACTTTAAGACGGTGGGGCGAGAGGAGATTGCTCGGGCTAACCCCGTGATCAAAGCAGAGAAGCTGCGGAGGATATGATTCGATCTCATCCGTCCGATGGGACCGGAGTTTGGTGATTTGATAACAACCGTCCACGTGTACTGCGAGCGAGGGAGAGAGATGTCGTTATGTATAATGTTATGAATATGATGATGATGATGATCTGTCTTCTAATTTAAGATAAAACTTAAAAAGTCGGTTTGTCTCGTGTAGAAGGGATTGAAATGAATAAGTCATGTTTTAATTTGGCTTTGTAAAAGGGAGAAAAAGAAAAACAGCACTGAGATTAAAATTTGTAGGTCCACCACCGTCTGGGGTAGTTGAAATGATTTGTGATTAGAGTCTCCGAGCAGCGCAGTGCGGTGGAGCGTTTTATTGTGCTTTCGGTAATGAATGTGAAAGTGAACTTGTCGTACTCGCGCTGTACCAATATTCGTTCTTTACTCTCCACGATTGTATGGTATTTTTCCCTTCCTCAATCATTTGTATGCATCATTCTATGCTCTGTTCTATTCTTTTTTCAGAACATGAGATAATAACGGTGTTGATCTTGGACAAAGTTTTAGATAAATTTAATTAATATGTTTATAAATGAATTAAGTCATTTTTCCTATCAAGTTCGTTGATATTTTAAACTGATGATCTTAGTGTTTCATCTTTCTGATTTTTAATTTTATTAGGTTTGTTTCCTTTTGTGTGTAAACTCAACTTAATTCATATGATGTCGACTTAAGTTGGTTGCGTTTTAATTTTAACTTTTTCTACAATCGAGTATTTAACAATACTTTATAGATGACAGGTAATTATAGAAAAAAAGAAAAAGTGTTTTTTTTTACTGTATGAACTAAGAATCAAAGAAAAATAATAAAAAATAAGGCTTTTAGCTTACATAATAAATTATTAGTTGTTTATATTTATTGAATATTTGAAATTTAGAGTTACATATTCTTGAATAAAAATAAAATAAAATAAAAGAAAAATAAAATTGTATAAAATAAATAAATAAAAATAAAAAAAGGAAAATAAAAATTATTAAATGAGTGTTTCAAAAGTAATTTAATTTGATAAAATTGAGATTAGGATTTCTTGAAATGGTGAAAGAAGAGTTATCAAACACCAAAATAAACAATGAAAAAAGCTTGTAGGTTAAATAATAATTTAAGGAAATTTAGTTAGAATGAAGATGATGTATTAAAAAGATGAGGTAATATCAAAACCCTTATTCGATTTATACAAACATTTTCCTACAAGTTCAAATAAAATAATACTTGTAAGTGTTATCTTCCATATCTTTTCTTGTTTGATTTTATTAGAGATATTGTTACAAACTTTTATTGTTTGAATGGTAATTGTTCAAAGAGAAAGAGAAATATGTGAAAGTTATATTAATTATTTTGTAAGGAAGGCTAAATGAACTTTGTCACAATTAATTTATGTTCAATTTTCATTGAGATATCGCTGAGAGGAAAATTATGACAAGTTACGATAATTGTCTTGTTGGGGGGAACAAGTTAGTCAAGTTTCGATTAAAACATGTGTTGATATTGAAGATTCAATCAATTTTGGTTGAGTTGCTTTGATGATCCAAGCCATTTAGATTTGATGATGGGTGCCTTAAGGAGTTGATCTTGTAGTTAATCTTTGTCAAGTTATAATTCTTAGGTTTATATTGTGTCTGAGTGAATATATGATGCTTGATCTAGATAGTCCACATCCTAAATCTTTGTTTTTTGCTCCATATAGATTTTAATATGTTGAAATGTTCATAACCTTGCCAGAAACAATAGCGCAAAATATCGATAGACTAAATTAGAGTTTTAATCGATTAAAATCCTGGAGTTTTTGTTTAAAATCAAATTTGTTTTGTTTCAACCAATTGAAATATGAATAAATCAAATTCAAACCACTAAAACGGTCATTTTAAGTGATTTTAATTTATTGAAATGAAAATTAATCAATTAAAAAAATTACAATAATGGATTTTGCACTATTTCAATTGATTGGAACAAATTTTAACCTATTCAAAATTGATTTCAATATTTTAAGATCTATAAGAGAAATTAAAATAATTTTTTCATATATGATTTTTATACATCTCAAACACTTCTTTGAAAAGCAAAAGATATTTCTTGAACCTTTTGTCAAATATTTTCTATAGAGTAAGATTTAAGTGTTTCTTCTTGCTATTTTTGTGAATCACCTATCATTACTTCTAGAGGAGAATAATCTTTTGCACTTCATTGTCTGGCTGATTATAATCCATTTTCATTCCTCTAATTTTGTAATTGGTTTCTTGACTTGGGTTGCAAAGATGACTTTCTTGTGACAAGGTTTCATAAGAGGTTAGAAAATATCTATAAGGTTCAAGATATTGTGTTGGGTTTTATTTCTTGTCTTTCTTATAGGGTGTTTGCAAAAGCTTGATTTTAGTGAATTATCTTCATTAGGATGATTAAACAACTAGATGTAGCTTTCTTTGGAAAGTAAACCAATATAAATCTTTGATGTTTTTCTTGTTGCTATCTATATAGATAATTAATATTATCATGCTTTTTATTTTTTATTTTATTGTTAGTTTATTATTATCTTTTAAGATATTTCATGTTTTATTTAAAATTTTTTAGAAAAGATAACTATTTTGTTTACCTATTTATATTTTGCAGATAAGTGGAAATACCAAAGAAATTAAGAAGAATATCAACATAATTTAATTATCAAAGTTATCACCAAGATGAGATATTGATAAAGTTGGTTACTCTAATACAAAATCAAGTACAAAGCTGTAGATCTAGTCCAGTTCAAAAAATCTATAAATAAGGGGGTCTGACATAGGTCAAAACACACTTTTGGGGAGAAGGACACTTGACCTAAAAGGAAAGAAGGTAGAAGCATATTCTGAAGGCTGGAGGTATTCAACTTCATCATTATTCTAGTACTCAAAATAGTTAGGAGTAGTTAACTCCTTCATTCACGGGGGTTGGGTGTTATGTATTCTTAACTCCTTGTGAGTTAAGCTATTCAATATAATTATTTTCTATCACTCTTGTGTTCTGTTCTTGTTTTAACTGCATATTATAGATTGATTGCATATGTGGGAGCACCCGCGGAATGACGGATAGTTTGGAAAACCTGATTATGATAGAACAACTAAGAGATTTCACATGCTAAACATAGATGTTGAACATTTAGTCATTCATAATATCAAGAAACTTATAACAAAAATTTTTAGACACATGATTTTTATTATTCATGTTCAGATTTGTCGGTAAGACATTACGGTTTGTTAGAAAAGGTGTAAATGCTAGAGAAGAAATTAGAAGTATATTGTTTGAGATTTTTACTTTGAATTGAATCATGAAGCTTTTATCATATATTTTCTTAAATCAAATTAGTTATTTTTATTGTGTGAATTTTATTGCTTTCTTAGCTTTAGACTTATTTCTCATTCATCAAAATTTTTCCTTGTTTGAAAATTCTTAACCTTCATTAGTAAATAAACATAATTTTTCTTAAACCACATTAGTCTCTTGAGAAACGATACTTGAACTTTTCACTTTATTACTTTGCAATTTGGTACACTTGCATATTTAATTCTAAAATATATTGCTAACTTATTTTGAATATAAAGAAATTGATAAAACATTTAAAAACCTTGATCAAACATTTCTTTTTGGGGTTGATTAATTTCTCAGAAAAATTGTAGTATGTTTTAAGATTTTAAAAAATTGAAATAATAAAGTGTGGAAATCATGGAAAATACACATAAAGAAAAGGTTGAATTATGTATTTAAGATTTTTGAAATATTTCGCAAAGTATCATTTAATAAGAGTAGTCAAATGAAGTTTAATATTGGATAGACGTATTATCAAGTAGTTTCTTGAATGAGCTACGTTTGATGAAGCTCATCTGATGCAACTTTAAAAGGACAAATGTACGATATTTTTTTTAAACTTGTTTTCAAAAAATTCTTCTTTTATTAGTTGTAGATAAAAGAGGAGGTTGACTAAAACCAAGAGAGCAACCCTTTGATTTCTTTCCCTCCAGACTTGTTCTATGCTAACTCTTGAGGAATATGGTCTGGCGAAGATGCAAACCATTGCTTCTCACATTGCCATGCACACTTCAATCTTATGGTACCTTGATCAATCCTTACAACAACACTCCAACCGCCACTCAAACAATTGTTCTGGGTCTGGTCACAATCACAGCAATCACAGTCGCTTTGGTGGACATAATCAAAATAGTGAATTTCGCTCAATGGTTCATTTGGTTCGTCTGCTTGTCCTACTATAGCTCTTTCTCCATCATGGCAATCACCTCAATCTATTCCTTGGAATCCCTGGGGTTGGACTCCCCTTCCTTAGGGCATGTCTCCTTGTCCTTATTCCACATCTCAATGGACTCACCACACAAGACCTTCGAAGCAAGCCAACATTCTGGGCCAATGTCCTTAGGCCCACACCACCACAACTTCACCACTACCCATCGACATTGATGTTGCTATGTGCACCATATCCATGACACCTCTTGACACCACGTGGTACATGGACATTAGAGTCTTGTCTCAAGCAGTGACACCACAAGGGAATATCACATCTTATTCTAATTTAAGTTGTTGCTAGTGGTCAAGGTATTCCAATTCAGGGTTCCAATCATATAATCTTTCCTACATCAAATCTCCATAAACCTCTTAACCTTAACCATGTCTTGCACACATCGCATATTATAAAAAAATTAATTTCTGTGTGACAATTCACTATTGATAATAATGTTTATGTTTCCTTTGACCCTTTTGGTTTCTACCTTACTGATTTTAAGACGGGGATCCCTCTTATGAGATGTGACATAAGATTTCATCAATCCCACTCCTTTTGGTGGTCTAGCTTCTATGTCTAGCATAACTGTCTTGGTCATCCTAGTTCTTTTGTTTTGAAGTATCTTTGTAGTAATAAGTTCATTTCCACTAAAAATTTGAATTTAAAAACTATTTATGATTCGTGTGTGTTTGGCAAACATGTTAAATTGCCTTTTATGTCATCTAATAATGCTAGTTTTATGCCTTTTGATATTTTTTACATTAATCTTTGAACATCACCTACTTTAAGTTCCTTTGGTATCTCTATTATATTTTGTTTATGGATGATTACTCTGACTTCATATAGACGTTTCCTCTAGGTAATAAATCTCAATTTTTTGAAAAGTTCACATCCTCCACTAATCAAATCCAAACACAAGTTTCGCACAAAGTTAAATGTTTTCAATGTGATAATGGGCGTGAGTAGGACAATGTATTATTTCCTCGATTTTTGTGATCATAATGGTCTTGTTTTCCGGTTCTCTTCCCCCCATACTTCTTTTCAAAATGACAAAACAAAACATAAAATTTGAACCATTAAAAACATGATTCAAACTCTCCTTGCTCATTCGTCCGTTCCTCCTTCATTTTGCATCATGCCCTTCAAATGGTCAATGATCTCCTTAATAATATACTTCCTTAGAAGGCCTTGTCTAATCAGTCTTCCACTCAACTTCTATATCATCGTGATCCCTCTTATACACATTTACGATTCTTTGGTTGCCTTTGTTATCCTTTTTCCCCTCTCCTACCATTAACAAACTACAACCATAATGGATTATGTGTGTTTTCCTAGGCTATCCTCTTAATCACAAAGGTTATAAATGTTTCGATTTGTCCGACGTGACATGTAATTTTATATGAAACACAATTTCCTTTTGCCCATATGCCTTCCTCCCTTATTTCTATTTATGACAATTTCATTGATGACATGCATACATCCCTCCATTGTTCATCCCTGGCCCAACCCTAACCCAGAGCATTTACCTAAAGCACAACTTGTAAGATTACCCTCCCTTTCATCCAGCACACCAACCTCTACGAACAACTTATCTACCTCTCCTACTTCAGACCAACTTGCCCTGCCTCTGAACCTTACCCCATCATCATGACACGCCCCTTTTACTAGGATTATGACCACTCGTAGCATGACCAGTGTCTACGAACCCAGAAAACTATTTAACCTTTGTGTTCCAATTGTTGACCCGATAATATCACCTCTTCCCAAAAATCCAAACCTTGCTTTCTCAGATCCTAATTGGATATCTGTCATGGAGTTTGAATTTGATGCTCTAATTAAAAATAATACGTGGGATTTTGTTCCGTAACATTGTCATGTTAATATCATTCGATGTATGTTTATTTTTAGACATAAAAAGAAATTTGATTATTGTTTTGAGCGTTACAAAGCTCGTCTTGTAGGTGATGACATGTCTCAATTGTAGGTGTGGATTGTGATGAGACATTTAGTCCTGTGGTGAAACCCATGACCATTCACATGGTTCTTACCATTGCTCTCTCCAAATCCTGGCTAATTCATTAGTTGGATGTTTAAAATGTCTTTCTCCATGGTGATCTACATGAAACTGTATACATGCATCAGTCGTTCGGTTTCCGTGATCCCCTTCACCCTGATCATGGTTTTCACCTAAGGAAATCTCTTTATGGTCTAAAACAATTGTCTCATGCCTGGTACTAGAGCACCTATGTTAGTGACATCATTGCACGCGTCGACATGACCTCTTGCAATCCTTCTACTACTTCGATTGATACTAAGTAGAAGCTTAGTACATCCTGACACATTGTATGAGGATCCCACTATGTATTCGAGTCTTGTCGACACCCTACAATATCTCACCTTCACCCGCCTAGACCTTTCATATGTTGTTCAACAAGTATGTCTTCACATGCATGCCCACTACACTGAGCACATGCTAGCATTGAAAAACATTTTACGATATGTTTAGTGTACCTTATAGTATGGTTTGCATCTCTATCTAACCTCTATTGAGAAACTTATTTTTTACTTTGATGTTGATTGGGGTGGATATGCTAACACAAGATGCTCCACATCTGGTTACTGTGTGTTTCTTGGTGACAACCTCATCTCCTGGTCTTCAAAGTGCCAACATACTCTCTCGTTCTAGTGCAGCGATTGAATACTAAAGTGTTGCAAATATTGTTGCTTAATCTTGTTGGCTTCGCAATCTCCTACTAGAGCTTCATTTTCCTCTCCCTCAGGTTACTTTGGTATACTATGATAACGTTAGTGCCATTTATCTATCCGGTAATCATGTGCAACATCAACACATAAAATGTATTGAGATTGATATTCACCTTAATCTAGAAATGGTAGCATGTGGTCAGACACAAGTTCTTCATGTCCCTTTCCGTCACTAGATCACTGACATCTTCACCAAAGGCATACCTCAAGTTCTTTTTGATGATTTCTAGACCAGTCTAAGCTTAATGAATCTCTTGCTTAGATTGTAGGGTGTGATAGAATCCAAATTATTCTTCTGAAATTAAGCCAATTCGCAATTGATCTCATGTAATTAAGCTAATCAAATCCTTGTAATTAGGTTATTAAATATTATGTAAGGTTTAATTATGTCTTTGATCCCCATTTTGGAGTCAAAATCTCAAAATGGTACCCAAATTTTTAAAAGTTTCAAATTGGTCCCATTTTTTGTTAAAACGTCTCACGTTTGCCCTTTCTGTTAAGTCAAGGTTGACGCCGTTAGAGGGAGTGCCATGTGTCAGTTTCTCAATTTTTTGAATTTTTTTATTATTTATTTTTTGAATATTTTTTTTTTGAATTTAAAAAAAAAATCAAAAAATTACCACGTGTCAAGCTGTCATCGTGCCACGTGGCAGTGACAGAGTGATGTGACAGTGACAGTGATACGTGTCAGTATTATGCCAGGTGTCATTTTCTTAGTCTCAATTTGGTCCATTTATTTTAATTTGTCTTAATTTAGTCTCAATTTTTGTAAAAATTAGCAATTTTGTCCCTCTTCAAATTGAAACAAAAATTAATTTTATATAAATGTTATACAAATATTTTTATTAAATTTGATATTTTTATTTAAATTTATATTTTTATTATATATTTTTAACATAGCTAAGTTTATTTAAAATTATGTTTCACATTCAACTTTACTTAAAATTGTTTTCAAATTTTAAATTTATATGTGTTTTATTGTTACATGAACTAGTTAAT
>Ga0214543_1000817_pt1 | contig 56502 bp, 17 predicted proteins | sample CNSS2metaG_FD_160094 | JGI IMG/M metagenome (GOLD analysis project Ga0214543, IMG submission 160094) | Root nodule microbial communities from cowpea collected in UCLA plant growth center, Los Angeles, California, USA - CNSS2 | ecosystem: Host-associated > Plants > Roots > Nodule | place: USA... | reverse complement strand
TATCTTTTGAGTAATTAATCAAGAAGTTATGTTACCTTATTAGCTATTGGAACAAGGTCAGACTTCTCTAAAGGCAATCTAAGCCAAATCCCCTTCTTTCCCTGCAATCATAAGATAATCCTCTGTCAATACTTCATCAGGCAATATCATCAAAATAGATAAATACATGGAGGTTGTAGTTTTAATTGATCAAATGTGTAAATACAGGTCACATTTAATATATTCAACATCATCAATTCAATATATTTATTTTTTGAGGTGGAAGAAAAGCAGATTGTTACATATATAATATAAAAGCATCCCCCTGCCTTCACCCAACAGTTAAAACATTTTAGGATGGTTCACAACATGGTACCAAAGTCTCTATGATTAGATGGTTTTGAGCTCAATATTTGCCACCCTGATTCTTCTAATATTGAATTAAATGGGTAGAGATCCTATCCACCCTTCAAGCCTAAAGGGCTCTTGCGTAAGGGTGCATGTTAGATATGCACTATAAAACTACTTGCATGACTTCACTAAACTGCTTTTATCTACTTGATGCAAGTAGATATTCACCTGAGGCATGTAAACCGCTGCCAATACTGAAACAATATAGTTCATCAGCAAAATTCCATAACCAAGGAAAGCAATGTTCCGAACTCCTAATTTTGTAGCAGAGGTTGATATTTGAGACCTGAAGTTAGTTAAGATATGCAACACCATATTAAAGTGTTAGAGCAAATTATGCTTTATACATATCATATACATACACATATCTATATTAGACACAGAGACATTGAAAAATACATATTTATTGGAATAGAGGTGAATAGAAAAATTAATAGTTCAGGAAAATTAGATCAAAGAACCTGCAATGTGCATACAACTGGATACGAAAACTTACTTGCAATCTCCTTCAACATCAGGAAGATCTTTCGTTATAGCAATTACCAATGCGAAAAATGTTTTGCCTTCGCACTCGTCTTCGCCGCATCAATGATCCCCTGGTAATCCTGCACATTCTGCGAATACCACAAAACAATCCAAAACCCTAATTGCAAGCTCGAACATCGGAATCCAAAACCCTAAACCGAGAAAAGCAAGAATCGAAAAGCAAATTCTGAACCTGAGACTTATCCGTGGCCTTAATCTCTTTCTCCAATATACTTTTAATATCATACTTTATTCTCGGTTTTCATTTTCCTGTTTGCATTTGAAAGCTACGTACGATGATGTTCAGTTTCTCTGCTGGATTTTGTTGGTGATGGCATTGTGAAACTTATTTTTTTAAGATAAAACAATTAATTTAAAAACAATGACGAAAATTTGCTCATTCACAGGTTCTTCTCCCTCTCTCCACGCGTACACATGTACGCGAGTTTTCGATTATAATTAAACAACAAATAATAATAAAGAAATAAGATAATGTTCTTACAAGTATTCAAGAAATAGTGACAAATATACAGTGGATTAATAAACTAAATACTATGCGTAGTATAATGTTTTTAATATACAATAAATTAGTAGATATTTTTAATATACAATAAAATAACAAAAAATAAAACACAATTAACAATATTATATATATATAAAGTATTTAAATGTATATTTCTTTCCTTGTTAGAGGAAAGTGTTATTTGGATTTTCTTCACCCATTATGATTTGTCACCTATTCTTCCGAAGTTCTCGTTTGTCACCTATTCTTCAGAAGTTCTCGTTGAATTCATCGATAGCTGGAGTTGATTGAAGTACTTTGCAATGGATAACAATTCATATATCCTTTTAAGAAATGGCAACTTCATTTTCTTGATCTTTTAATCACCTTCATGCTTCTTTAGTTGTCTTGGCTTTGAAAGTCTTCTCAAAGTTTACAAAATCTACACAAAGATGGAAAAGATAATAAATTTTAAAATCTTTATTATTGGCTAGAGCATCATCTTTCTCTAGAATGTCTTTTTTTATTGTTACAAACATTTATTGATAATCAAAAATAGTGTCCATTCTTATCATCAAATGATTATAGTTCTTTCCCATCAAGAATTGACAGAATAGATAGAAAATTAACCTTTCATTTGAAGCCACGACAACCTTGCAAGATTTCAGTATTTATAGAGTCAACTGAATATGGTCAAACAAAACAACAAGTAACAAACATGTTATATTCATGACAAATGATCATATTTTATTATCATCAAATGATCATAGTTCTTTCCCATCAAGAATTTACAGAATAGATAAAAAATTGTCACCTTCATTTGAAGTCAAGACAACCTTATAAGGTTCCAATATTTATAGAGTTAATTGAATGTGGTAAAACAAAAAACAACTAACAAACATGTTATATTCATGATGAATATAGATAAAAAATTTTCATGACGAATGAGCTTGAATATAGGATTCGCAAAAAGTTATGTATTACATTCTTCTTCATTTGAGTGAAAAAATTGGTCGAGAAAAGAAAAACATAATGGACCCTCACAAATAGAAAAATAAAGAAGAATGATTGATAAAACTATAAAGCCAAAGCATACATAGAAAAGGAAAAGAAACATTGAATATAAAAGTTACAATAAAAAATTTACAAAAATAAAATGATTAAATTTAAAATAATATAAAAAATTTTGTGACAATTAAAAAAACTAACAAAAATAAAAATGTTTTTTCATGATCTTTCTTAACCTCTACAAAATAACTTCTAAGAAAAGAATACTCTTTTTTTCTAGTGTATAAATATATATATACATATATATATATATATATATATATATATATAAATTGTATACTATTTTTGTTTTTCTAATTTTACTCTTTTAATTAATACTTTTAAATCTTAAATTTAAACAATTTATAAACATCTAAAAATGCATATACTCATGTCTATATGTTTTTTAGTATATGTGTGGTTTAATTATATTTTGGGTTCGTGATAAATTTGGTAACATTTAATTAAATTTATGATATGATGCAACAACTACCTTAGACTGTTGTTTTGCTTTGCTTAAATGTCGCCACATAATACTTTATTACAAGATGTTTTAATGACGATGATCTCTTTCAACAATCTATACTGTATTTTAAAAAAAATATTCTTAAAGCAAATTAAAAATATAAAATATATATAATTAAATAATAATAATAATAATTTATTTATTTTTTATCTTTTAATTTTATATTTTTATATTTTTTAATTTTTGTTTATTTTGAGAATAATTTTCGTTACGGTCAATCTTTGAGGGAGATCATTGTCTCGTCGTTAAATTCTCCTATAATAAAGTATTATGTGTCGATTTAAGCAGAATTACTGTGTCACGTGATACATATTTAATATTAAAATTTAATTACAGGAATCCAATTGAAAAGTTTTAAGATTTTACAGTGTATTTTAAATGCTCAGCAGAGGACAATATCAAAAGAACCAGTAGACAATCTGAACTTATTTTAAAGACTTAATAGACCACAAAATTCTAGTATGGACTCAATTAAAAGTTTTCATCTTTATCGAAAAATATATATATATATATATATATATATATATATATATATATATATATATGTGTGTGTGTGTGTGTGCAAAAATTCAACTAATATATATTTAATTTATTTATGATAATATAAAATAATAAAATTATTATTATAGTTATTATTTATGATAATAAACTAATTCAGTTTTAATTGATGAATTTATGATGGAAATGATGAAAGAGTTTGAGATGGCTAATTGATGACTTATTTTCTTGGAATGGAGATTAAGTGATGTCAATATGAAGTTTTTCTTTTTGTCAAAAATAAAAAATAAAAAACAGTTCAAGCAAATTCTCAAGAAGTTTCATATGAAATGGTGCAAGTCTATGAACACTCCTATAAATATAAAAGAAAAGTTGAGCAAGAAAGATGGAGTTGAAAGAGTAAATGAGGCATATTTTAAGAGTTTGATTGGGTGTCTAATATATCTTAGAGCAACTAGACCAGGCATCTAACTATTGTAAGTATTTTATCTCTATTCATGCATTGTGCAAGTGAAATGCACCTGAAGGTTGCTAGAAGAGTGCTTAGATACATCAACGGTACAACCAATTTTGACATTAAGTTCAAGAAAAACAAGGATTTCAAGTTATTGGAATTCTCTGATAGTGACTGGACAGAGTCTATTGATGATATGAAAAGCACCTCAGGATATTGCTTTAATCTTGTATCTGAAGTCTTTTCATGGAGTTCCAAGAAACAAGAAACAGGGGTTCAATCGATTGCTGAAGCAGAGTTTATTGTTGCAACTGTTGCTATCAATCAAGCTTTATGGATTAGGAAGATATTGAGTGATCTTATTCTTGAGCAGAAGAAAGACACTAAGATATTTGTTGACCATCAAGCTACAATAACCATTTCCCATTGCAAGACAGAGAAGTATATTGATGATACACTTACCTAATCTTTACCCACAAACCAATTTGAAATCCTGAGATTGAAACTTGGTGTTTGCAATTCCTAAAACAAGGAGGAATGTGTTAGTTGTTTAGAACTGTTATTTAAACAAATCAGCATTGAATTTATTAGACATTGTTGGTGGACAATTATTTTCATTTAAATTCTTTTCTCATTGCACAAAATTGAAAGTACTCTATTTTATTGTGTATTTTACTGCAATCATATAATACCATTATGGCGTGGTGGGAATTTGTAGACATAAGGTTGTGGAGGAGAAGGAGATGGCGGTGAAGAAGAGAAAGCTGATTATTTCGTTTGCCATTTTTGAGAATTGCATAATAAGTGTGAAACAAGTGATAAAGTCAAATGCAAAACTTGCCCGATTTATTTAACATGTCTTTTCTTTATAATTCGTTTTGTTTCTTTCTTCCCAATCACCATATTTTATGCTTATATCCTCTTTGAAAACTGATTCATCTTATAAGACATGCTTCTCAAACTTGCTAACATATTGACCAATATAATACTGTACAAAATATTAACATGTTTCTTTACTTCAATTATGGTCTCTCTACCTACCAGATAACTCTCCCTTTGATATTCTTTTAATTTCTAAGAAACTTGTGCAGTTTATTTAATCTCTACCCTCTTAAATCTTTCAACCAATTTAATTAGAGAATCGCATTTGCAATGCAAGTTTAGCAGTAAGACTTGTTTCACACACTGGAAGTTTATTATTATAGATTCATCAGGTGACTAATGTTGATTACAATTATAGAAGTGTGCTTAGGAGCAAAATCGAATTATACTTTAAATTATCATAGTCAAAGAACTTTTGGAAAGTTGTTCCATAGTTTCATTTAGATATACCTATGGTGCATGTTTGTAGTAAAACTGTACAAAAGTATACACATAAAAGATCAGTGAGCACAGGAAAAGATAACAAACAATTACTTAGTAGGCTTCCACTTACAAAACCATTAGTCAGAAGAATGAAAGATCACAAACAAAATGCCCAACATGTCTATTATGTCAACACAGACATTCCAACATTTACTGCACGTAGGAAGAAGCAAATAGTGTATATAAACTAGCTAATTTCTTTGAGGATGTTCAGTTAATCGAAAAAATATATATTATTAGTGACTTTTCAATCCTACATAGAGAAGAATAGAGAAAAATTTCTCTATACTTTCCTTTGTATCGGAAAATTATTTCAAGAGATTTGACATTGTCAACGTGTATAATACTAACTATTTAGCTAGTTTACAAATTATAAAGTCTGAGTTATTAAATCACACAATTGATAAATATATTCTAACGGAGCCCCTCTTAAATATACTGTACTAATAAGTAAGATGTTGTAAACAATTGACATTAGTGCAAAAAATGCATTTAAAATTGTCTAATAAGCTTTGGTTTAAAAAAAACAAAGTCTTTCATGATGCAATGACATTTTTAAGATATTTCCACAACTATAGGACTCGGCTATTCACATTTTTTAAATTATTTGCAAAATTATAGATTTCAATTTTAGAAAAAACTGAAATTTATTATCTAGGTTAAACTTTTAGAAAAGTTATTTACTTACCACAATATTGTATTGTTGCCTCAAACTTGGTTTCTTGTTTTTCTTTTTATATATGTTTTTTTTTTTAACTTTGATTTTAGAGACAACTGAAATGTAATGTTGAAATTTATAGTTCACTACAAAACCGAAGTCAAAAGATATTATTTTTTTACCTCGTCTTGATATGCTTTGATTCAGAATTGAGGTAAAATGTTAATTACTAAGATTTTGACTACCAAATAAAGTTGTCTTTAAATTGGTATCTAATTAAAAAATTGATTTCTAAAAGTATTTTTTGTCAATAAAATTTGTCATTATTTAATAATTTTTTTATAGTGATATTTCATTTAAGTTTTACTCCAATGATAGATTTTATTTTGAATTTTTAAATGATTTTCTTGTTAGTTCCATAATTTGATTTTTATTTAATTTTTTAAAATTATTAATTAAATCAACTTAAATTATTTAAAAATTAAAATATCATATTGGAAATATATTAACAATTCATGCTTTTAATTAAAGATAAAAATACGAACATTAAATCCATACCATTAATCGTACAAAACTAAATTTCATAATTATTATTACTAAAATTACTTGTATGTATATAATAATGGATATAATATCTTGTTTGGATGTACTTCTAATATTTAAAACCTCTTTATCAATATCATCATAATTAACATTAAAATAATTATCATTTTGAAAAATCATATTATACGGTATAATGCATGTGTAATACGTGATTATTCATCATTTTAATGTATCTAATGACTCACACCGGACTACTTATAATTGTAAATTGAGATTTTAGCACATCAATTACTCTTTTCAACGTCTTTTCTAACTTTTTCTCATCTTGTAAACAACTAGTCTTATAGGAAGTGCTATCACCATTTTCAAAATATAACTACTCTTATAACAGCTACTTTTATTTATAACAGTAACAAATAAAAACTAACTGACTATTAATTAAACCTTCCACGTAATAAAATTATAACTAAACTTGTAAATAATGTAATTACACGTAACTTTGACATGTATGTCTTTCACCCCAATTCATTCGCATGAAAACGTATATGTCTTGAAATCTTCTTGTAACTTCTATAATGAGTACACTATAATTAATACTTGAAGTAAAGTCTTATTTATTTGTATAATGGTATATAGTTTTCAAATGTTAACTGGGTTGTGGATCGAGCTATTATTTCGCATAATAATGATTAGTATATACATATAACGGTTAATTCATAAGTTAGAATATGAATATGCTACACTAACTAAAATAAATCTCACCACTACAGAAATATGGAAACGTGATTAGATTGGACAAGTGTTAGGAATCTAAGTGTGAGCTAAATTTTATTGACTAGAAATGAGAAAGTTGAACACTATATAAAAATAAAAATCCATAAACTAAATTTATCGTCTTAAAATTTTGGGTTGAAAGTGGTGTGAATGTTTTATGTGATTAGACTCAAGTTTCATTTGTGTTCTATCTCTCCGATAAAATTTCCTCTCTAAACCTAACAGCAAGGGAACAACATATACTTAAATACTCCACAGAAGTTTTCTAAGATAGAGAAAGAGTTAAGCGCAACACCTTAAATTCCTTCGAAAACAAGTTTCAGTCTAACTTGCACTTGACATATATTTTTCTCAAGATTTTTCGATGAATAACCTAATTTATGAGCATTACTTCTAGAAATTACTACACTTTAAACACTTAGAAAAATCTCTAAGCTTGCCAACAAAAGTGTGAACGTATGGGCAAGGAAATCTAGCAAATTGGGCCACGATGGCTTACTCACAATTCAGAAAAACAGTGTTTTTCCGCACGATATATGTCAAAGAAAGTCTTCAAAAATGACCTGGATACAGTGCACAGAACAACGTGCCAAGCTAATTAATTTAGCTTTGGACAGATATAGAATCATATATTTATGTCGCAAATTCAAAGAAAATCAAAGTGAACTATATGATTATGCAATAATTATTTTGGCCAGTGAAAAAGGACAAATTCCATGTCAAACAAATATGCATGTATATATATTTGTACAGCGGCTTTATTGGGATGAAAAGTTCTTCGCAAAATAGTATATATTATATTATTATGCATGATTTTCCAATCAACAAAGAAAAATAAATACACAAGTTGAGAGAAAAACGTATTAGGAAATTGTTCTTCAGACCATTTACCTTCAATGCTGATCTTTCCATTTGTGACAGAAACTTTGTACCATGTCTAAGTAACTAAAAAATTAACTGTGTCATGAATTCGCTGAACAATAATATGTAAATCGAATCAAATGGGTGGTAATAGAAGATTACAACCGGGATTAATTTTTAATTAATTTGATGAAATTTGGAGAGAGAAAATCGCGAAAAATGAATTATCTGGTAGTTAAAGAGACTAATCAGATTAACTTAAGACGTGCATCGATCAAGCAAGAAACGTGTTAATCAAAGTATTTTTATTGCCTTGATGTATCAAATCAAATAAACAATACGTTGCTCTAACAGAAAAATTAAACAATGCATTAAATAATAATAATTGAACGATCAATCTAAAATTAAAGAAATAAATAGCATTACAACATATCTTCCGAAAATCGATCAAAATTTCGCCGCCTAGACTTTTTCTTTAATTAGGATATATACATCAGCTTTCAAACTCGCAAATTCATTTACAGCAAATTCATTTACAGCTTTCAAGTTAAAAAAAAAAAAATCCAGTTGCAGGGTGGAATTGATCAAAGAATCTGTCGGAACAAAATTCTCTGGTGGTGAAAAAAAAAGGCATAAGGTATACACACGTGATGTTGATTAAAACAAACAAAGTAGGTTTACCGGCATAAAAAGTAATTATACCGAGTCAAAAAAACAATTTTTTTAAGTACGAGTTAACGTTTGTCAAGTACGTTAGTTTGATAATACCAAGAAAACATGTCTTGTAACCTGAAGCAGTTTTCACCGACGATAAAAGCATAATTTGAAGAGCAACAAGATAACAAAGATAAGCTCATGTTTTTATAATCCGGAAACATGGCATTATTATTAGGAAGAAAGAAGTGAGGCTAATGATAAAGAAAGACATATTAGAGAATTGCAGGAAGTGATATTGCATTTGACTTTATCATCTGTTTCACACTCCAGGAATTAGTTCTTGGTGAAAAGACAAAGGAAATAATCAGTTTTGTCTGCTGTGACGACGCGCTTCTATATATATTTGTTTAAATGTAACGGGAGCTCATTCAACCACGCCATCACCTACTCTCTTCTTGACTTTGTTCACACCATCCTCAGGAAAATATGAAATCGTTTAATGGCAAACCATAACATCAACTTGAAATGTTAAAATATATATATATGCCAGTGTGTCATCAAACAAAGATATCCTACCAGCCATCACTGAACCTAAACACTATATAAACCCTTCAAATCAATACTTTGGAAACCAAGAAAGTAAAACATAATAAGAAAGTTTTCACATTCAAAGAAGATGGGAACGAGGCAATGGCCTCGTTTGATCCTTGCATTCGCAATTTGCCTTATGGCTATCACTGTTGCTGCTGATGATTATAAGCCTTACTATGGCCAACCATGGAACAACTATCCAAAACAAACACCTCCTTATTATTACAACGCACCTCCATATTACTACAAATCGCCACCTCCACCTTCTCCATCACCACCACCTCCTCCATATGTGCATAAATACCCACCATACTATTACAAATCACCTCCACCTCCATCTCCTTCTCCACCTCCTCCATATGTCTATAAGTCACCACCACCACCTTCTCCATCACCACCTCCTCCATACTACTATAAGTCTCCACCCCCACCATCACCTTCCCCTCCTCCTCCGTATTACTACAAGTCTCCACCACCACCATCTCCCTCACCTCCTCCTCCGTACTACTACAAGTCCCCACCACCACCATCTCCCTCACCTCCTCCACCATATGTCTATAAGTCACCACCACCTCCATCTCCATCCCCACCTCCTCCATACTACTACAAGTCCCCACCACCACCATCTCCCTCACCTCCTCCACCGTATGTCTACAAGTCACCACCACCTCCATCTCCATCACCTCCTCCTCCATACTACTACAAGTCCCCTCCTCCACCATCTCCCTCACCTCCTCCCCCATATGTCTACAAGTCACCACCACCTCCATCCCCGTCACCACCTCCTCCATACTATTACAAGTCCCCGCCACCACCATCACCTTCACCACCTCCTCCATATTACTATAAGTCTCCACCCCCACCATCTCCCTCACCTCCTCCACCATACTACTATAAATCACCACCACCTCCATCCCCGTCACCTCCTCCTCCATATTACTACAAATCTCCACCCCCACCCTCTCCTTCACCTCCTCCACCATACTACTACAAGTCCCCACCTCCACCATCACCTTCACCACCTCCTCCATATTACTACAAATCCCCACCACCACCATCTCCCTCACCTCCTCCACCATATGTATATAAGTCCCCACCACCTCCATCTCCATCACCTCCTCCTCCATACTACTACAAGTCCCCGCCCCCACCATCACCTTCACCACCTCCTCCGTATTACTACAAGTCTCCACCCCCACCTTCTCCCTCACCTCCTCCTCCATACTACTACAAGTCCCCGCCCCCACCATCGCCTTCACCTCCTCCACCATATTACTACAAGTCTCCACCACCACCTTCCCCTTCACCACCTCCTCCATACGTATATAAGTCTCCCCCTCCACCTTCTCCGTCACCTCCTCCACCATATTACTACAAATCACCTCCTCCACCGTCTCCTTCTCCGCCTCCACCATATTATTACAAGTCTCCACCTCCCCCTTCTCCTTCTCCTCCTCCACCATACTACCCCTACCTCTATAACTCACCCCCGCCTCCCGCGTATTAAGCTTCTGGCTAAATCATAATTTGATTTTTTTTTTCCAATAAATCACGTTGAACATTGTTGCAGTTGTTTTGTAATTACTCATTCATTAATAATAGGGTCTACACTGAAGTGGGAGTTGTATTCTGACTGCAGTGTAGCCCATGCGTTTGTATTGGTTTTAATCGAGAAGTGTGTAATATTATTCTCTTCTTATAAATATACATTATTACCACAGATGTTGGATTCCATTTCCTCTTTTCATTATGAAATTACGATCGCCATGAAATTCACGAATCATGTGCTCAAAATGCTAAATAACATTTAGATTTAGGAAAAAAATATAGATGAAATGATATTATATTATCTTTTCTAGATGGTTTTAAATAACCAGAAATTAAAAAAGAAAAAGAAAACACGTCGTTTTTTCTTCTCTCTTATTTCCATTTTTTGTGGCATCAGAACCTATTTTAAATTTTCCATTCTCCTCTTAACACGTGTCAAGTCAAATAGCACTAATGAGTACGTTGAAAAAAACTCAAACCATGCCCTAAATAAAATAATAATATAAATAAGAATAAATGCAGTTCGAAACTGCGTTTAGTTCTATCAGATAGTAATTGTAAAAGTTGTTAAATAAGAAAGCAATAACTTGTGTTATTAACCAAACATGCATTAAGCTGATTAATTTAGTGAAAGTGTATGTACGGAAAGTTTTGGTGAGAGTGCATAGATAGTGAGGGTTTGAAGCCAAATCATATTTTTCCTAAAGATTACTGTCCAAGAATTTCTTTTTCCCCGCGATAGCAGCCTTCCAACAAAACTTACTGAAGTAGCCCCATTTGAAAACATTTAGAATCAGTTATTTTGGAAGTCTAATTCGAATATTGTTCATGTTTTTCTGTCAAAAATTGGTCGAAATTCTGTACCAAATTCGTGTTGTGGTTTCTTTTCTTTTGTAAGATTTAGTTATTATTTAAGAAATAATTTAAAATAGACAATTAATAAAAAGTAGTTAAATAATTTGAACAATATGTAAAAGGATGACAGGAGATTGCCTATCAATTTCTCATCTTGAAAATAGAAGAAGTTCATCCTTACTTTTATTTTTATACTCAAGTGAAAATTTTCTTTTATTTTCATCTATCGGTAACATATACATGTATAGTTGTATATGTAAGATACAGCAAATAGCTAGAGTACAAATAAATTTATAGATAAAACTCGATTATTTTATTATTAAAAATTTAATTATAAATGAAAAATTTAATTATTCGACTTTTATTTTTTAAAAACTATCTTCTCTGTAAAAAGTATTATGTATATTTTTTCTATTTATTTATATTTTCTTATCTCATTTTTTATCTCTTTGAAAATCATAGAATGTCATAAGAATTTTTGCTTAGAGTACAACCAATCTACCTTGTCCGATTTGTGATCAGATTTCTTTTCTTGAGTAATTTAAATTTTTGGCATGTGATATATATGTGTAATGTGGATTAAAAGAGTTCAAGATAAATATTTATTTGCTTATAGTCATTAGGATATGTTTAAATCATTAGATATGTTTAAATTATTGATCTGATTTTTTTATATATAAATAAAGTATCATGTGGGAGTTATACTACTAGAAATTTTCATATTACATGAGGTTTTTTTTACAAATTTTTTAAAAGAATTTGTAAAAAAGACTGTTTTCTATGATTTTTTAAGAGTTTTAGTTAGCAGATAATTCCTTCGTGGATAATCATTTCTCACAAAATTATAAAATTTGTAAAATTTTCCTACAAAATTTAACACAAAATATTTTGTAAGAAAATTGGTAGTAATTTCTTGTAAAAAAAATTTCACAACAAAATTTATAATTATTTCCTTCAAAAAAATGCTCAAAACAAAATTGACAAAAAAATAATATGAGTTTTTTTAGTAGTTTTAGAACTTTTGACACAAAAGGTTTAGTTAAAATTTTGTACCGAGGAAATGGAAGCTAGTTCTTTTCCTAAGTAATGTTTTGATTGAATAATCTAACAATAGGATGTTGTGATCGATGTCTGCATGGTAAGGATTGCAACATGTTGATTTGATTGGTATGACTGAATTTTAATTAAAATTGTGATTGAGAAATATAATTTTGAGAAGTTGGTATGACTTTGTGAATAATTGATTTTATCTTTGAGATTTATTTTTGTAAATCGGTTCTATTTGGATGTATCTTTGAACTAGATTGTAGTATTTTTAACATTGGGAAGGAAACAAATTGTACAAGTAGACGAATTGATGATATGATACATCAGTATAGTTTCTAAAATTGTGAAGACTTACAAGGCAAGCCAACCAGTTTTTGCCTAAAATATTATTGAGTTTCAAAAGAGCTTGAGAGGCTTTACTCACTAGACAAGCTTTTAAGAAAATCTCTTGAGGTCTTGTTCTAGTTTGATGTATTACAATGTAAATATGAGTCAAGTGGGTTGATGGACTTATATGCTTGAATATGATTTATTGTGACATAATTTTTTTGGGAAAAATAAATTCATCGATGAAATAAAAATTTTCAATGAATTTTATCGACAACAAATAAATTTGTTTACACGTTGCATGTTTTACTTATTTAAGACTTTTTATTTTTGAAAATGTTGACTGGCATGTTTAAAACGTTATAATTATTTCATTTAAAATTTATTTAAAAAACTATAATAAGAAGATAAACTTATTTTAGTAAATAATTTTTTTTTTATAAAAACTTTAGATTTCATTTATTTTGAAACGAACAATATGACATGACGCACAGCCAGAATATGGGCTACTCTACAACCCTTGTTTAGCTGGGCTCTGCATAAGCCGGCCCATACCCATATCACAGTTTGAATTTTAAAGCAGCCTTAATCTCTGACCATCGGAAAAAAAACCCAAGGGAGGTTGAAGCATAATCAGCGGCGCGACGGTGGAAGATGGCGTCGGCGGCGATCGAGGAAGTGCGAACTCTTTGGATTGGCGATTTGCAGTACTGGGTGGAGGAGTCGTACCTCTCGCAGTGCTTCGCCCACAGTGGCGAAGTGGTTTCCATCAAAATCATTCGCAACAAGATGACGGGCCAGCCTGAGGGCTACGGCTTCGTGGAGTTCGTTTCTCACGCGGCGGCGGAGGCCTTTCTCCGCACCTACAACGGCACCCAAATGCCCGGTACGGAACAGACCTTCCGGCTTAATTGGGCCTCTTTCGGAGACTCTGGGCCCGACCATTCCATCTTCGTCGGCGATCTCGCCCCCGACGTCACCGACTTCCTCCTCCAGGAAACTTTCCGGGCCCATTATCCTTCTGTCAAAGGGGCTAAAGTTGTCACTGACCCCGCCACCGGCCGCTCCAAGGGCTATGGCTTTGTTAAGTTCACCGACGAGACGCAGAGGAACCGCGCCATGACTGAAATGAACGGCGTTTATTGCTCCACGCGCCCTATGCGTATCAGCGCCGCTACTCCTAAAAAGAACGCTTCTTTTCAAAACCAATATGCTCCACCTAAAGGTGAGTACTGCAGTACAAGCATACAACCCTTCGTTCCGTTCATAATTATAACTTAAAAACACGCTTAATTGTGGATTACTTTGCAGCAATGTATCAATTTCCTGCATATACTGCTCCAGTGAATACTGTTGCGCCAGAAAATGATGTGAATAATACCACTGTAAGTCGGATTCTCGTTGACCAATAATTTATGTGATGAGTACACCACACATTTTATCCGTGAAAGCGTATAGTGCTGTAACAGAAACTTCTAACATGTCCTTGAAAGTGAAATCCGTAGGTCTCATTATAGTCCAAAATTCTAAAAAATGTGAAACTTGAATAATAATATTATGATATGTTTGAGGATGAAAATATAATTTGTCGTTAAGTTTATGAGTTTGAATGAGACATCTGGTAATTTTAAGAAATTTCTTTAACTTTAGGGACGGACAAGATGGCATTACACACTTTCTAGAACAAAAATGGTTGATTACACTGTATGTGATTTATGGTACTCTTACTTATATCTGTTTGTATTGCAGATTTGTATTGGTAATTTGGATCTTAATGTGACAGAGGAGGAGCTTAAGCAAACCTTTATGCAATTTGGAGATATTGTGTCGGTCAAAATTTATGCGGGCAAAGGATATGGTTATGTTCAATTTGGAACTAGGTTTTGTTTTTTACCCTTAAACTTTAACATGTGAATCTTTATGGGGTTGCTCTAATATTTCGAAACTCAAAGGATAAATGATATGATTTTGACTGTTGCTACCCCTTTCCAAGGCAATAAGTTTCATGTGGCCTGATGTCATGTTACTCTGCATCTTATGAGGTCTTTCATCAATCTTAGTTTCTTCTCCTTCTGCTTTTTCTTGTTATTAATTAGCCTTTTAATCTCCTCCATGGCTATTGTCTGTAGAGCCTCTGCTGAAGATGCGATTCAGAGGATGCAGGGAAAGATAATAGGTCAACAAGTGATCCAAATTTCTTGGGCTAGTACCTTGACAGCTAGACAGGTGATTTTTCATTTGGAAATTATTCATGTTTTTGACAAAATAACTGTTTGTTTTGTCATGGTGACACTGGCCTGTGTTGTTTGTCATACATAATTCATTTTTATTTTAATTTAAAAAATCATGGCAATGTATACAACTTATTAAGTCTTCCGAAATTTCTATGTTTGTATTGAGGTCTTTCATCAGTAAGTTACTACAATTGCATATCCGACCCTTCCCCTCCCCATACTACTTTCATTCACCCAAGGAGAAAAAGATACGGACATTGTGATGATATGTGCTGAGACAAGGAAAGACAATGAGAAATATAAACATTGACTCAAAGCGGGGTGGTTTTGGTTGAAGTTAAAATGACACTGTATAATTTAGTGATAGCTGTAGCAGTTACATGTGAATTCTCTGTTTGTAGACTGAGAGCATGATTGAATTTCATTCAGTTAGGAAATTAAATTGAGTTGAGTTCAACTCAATTGGTGGCTTAGCTTTTTCTACTGGATCCCATACCTTAATGAGCTTTCATCACTCTGAAATATTTATAAAGTTTTACATTAATGATTTTGGGATTCTCTTGTTACAATAAGTATAAGATTATCTGATCTGCTCTATTAGTAACTTATATGTGGATTCATTTTTAGTGTTTGTTAGATTATCTGATCTGATCTCCGATTATGTTAGCTCTAACAAAAAAAGTTGAAACAATTCTAGGATGTACCCAGTGGCTGGGGCGCTCAGATGGATCCAAATCAATGGAGTGCCTATTATGGATATGGACAGGGTTACGAGGCATATGCTTATGGTGCTGCTCATGATCCCTCCTTGTATGCTTATGGTGCATACGCTGGTTATTCTGCACAATACCCTCAACAGGTAAATTTACATATAAATGTCACGGAAGAGAATGTTTTTGGGTTTTCTCATACATATTGGTTGCTTACTATTCAGGTTGAAGGTGGTCAAGACATGTCAGTATCTATACCTGTGGAGGAGTCGTATGATCCTCTGGCATTGCCTGATGTTGACAAGTAAGCTTCTTGCACCCCCTTCTCTCTTCCTTTTCATTTCAAAAACTATAAACACCTTAAAAAGAATATATATTTGCTTTCACAAAAAAGAAAAAACTGCATATATTTGGCTCAATATGTGTTTCTGACGGATCTTTGGTTGCTTTGCCAGATTGAATGCTGCATATCTTTCGACGCATGGAAGTTCCATTTTAGGACGGTCCCTTTGGCAGAGAACTTCGCAATCTTTACAGCAAGCATAGGATCTGTTTGTATTGCCTGGTCTTAAATTTTTTTTGTTTGTTTCAATGAGTGGAATAGCATGTTGATTAGATCGATGGTAGTATTTATGAGGTAATTCTGAATATCAGCATTTGGATTTTAGTTTAGGATGAGTTTTATTAGTGATTACTAATAAGGATATTGTGTCATGATTTTGGGAACTTGTTGTATTATAGGCTCTTTTCATCAATCTGCGCTTCATAAATTTGTATGCTTATTTTCTTTATATTTAATATTGTTTCTTAAATTTTGATATTTTTTGTTCGTACACATTACCGAGATGATCCTGCAAGTACCGAGATGTACAAATATGAAAACAAGATAATTTCTAAATTATATAATTTATAATTATTTTTTAGGATAAATAAAATTTTGGATATCAAATCTAAAAACTTATCTCACCGTACAATTTATAATTTTTTCTTATTTTTATATTATGTATTATGAAAGTTTTTTTATCAGTTAAAAATTTACTTCTTATCTGGCCTGTTCCTTTACAAAACTAAGAACAGCTACGATATATCTGTTTTACAAATTACAACTGTAGAAGATTATAATTGCATAATTGCCTCCTTCATTTATAGACAGACTAAAAAACATAGTTTAAGAGGAAGTGTTTAAGAAGAGATTAAAACGTTTTTGTAAAATAATTATATGGAATGCTAAATTTGAGATTAGAGTTTTTTTAAAACAATTACTCCATTCAAAAGTAAATATAACTTTCTTATTATAACCTATTTGCAGACATAATAAAAAAACAGTCTTATTTACCTCAGTTATACACGGTTGAACCGGTAGCTTTTGAACCAATCGTAAGCTTAAAAATTAAAAAAATACATACTTGAAGTCTTATAATTATTACTATATAATAATAATAATATAAATTTAGATTCTAATATCATAACATTTTTCATTTTGGTCAAGTTGGACTAAAAATAGATGGATTTCTGATATCATATTAAAAAAGTAGACTTTAAACTTAATTTAATCCTATAAAAATAATATGTAAGATAAAGTTTGTACTTCACTTATATATTACAAAATTATCTTATTTTTAATTAATTTTGGACTTTAAACACTTCAGTTTATTTGTTCCTTTAAAAGAATGTTCCTTTAAAAGAATGTTTATGTTTGTGAGTGCATAAGAAGAATAATGAAAATCAGGATAACCAGGATTTTTATTCCTTAATGAAGTATTTTCATTCTTAAAATATTATAACAATTAAATATTATTCATGACTCTAGTCGAATGTTTGCGAATATTTTTCCATATCTGACCATATTAATCGATTTTACCCATTTTAATTTATCCAACAATATTAGAATATGGTCTGTATATTTTCCAAAAATTCTAACTAACAAAAACACTATTTACAAACTAATAAAAGCATGTTTCTGATTCTTCTGAAACACTATTATTAGTTCTAATTCAAAGTTTCTATTTTTTTTTTTTAATTATCATTTCTCATATGACTCCTTTTATACTTCATTTCATCTCGTTTTTTCCATAATTTTGTTTTGCTTGTTAGATTTTATTTCCTTTATACTTATATTTTCTATTTGCCTAGCTCACACCTGAAGCAAGTATGGCAAAAGCAGTTTTGGATTATGAAAATACAATATCTGTGTGCTGGTAAACAAGAAAGTTGGTATATTTAATGACACTCACATCAAGTAGATTCAATCGTATAGGTGCAAAGACATTTATATAAAACAACACATTGCTAAAAAGAATTTTCCACCGCAATCGGTGTATTTTTCAACTACCATTATGCGATCACAATTCTCTGCCACTAGTTTGCGAGGTCCCAAACATTGAGTTTGAATGCTCATAAATACGGTTTTTTCTTGGATAGAATAATTAATACGATGGGTGAGTAGTATGTGAGAATAATTCAAATAGATATTTATTATTACACCATTCTGATTCTCATATTTTATTATTTCGTTTCATTTTAATCAAATCATGAAATAAGCACCAAGTAAACCAAAATTATTATTACTATCAAATAACCAAATTTATGAATGTCTAAATTGAATAATATAGTTGTTAAATTCAGAAAACCTAATAGATTGTAGTGAGATTTGTTTTGCTGACTAATGGTCACTACTATCATCTCTCTTTACATATATATTTTACTTCAGTGAATTAACATTTAAAAAAAGAAGTGATTCTTTTTTTTTCTTTTTCTTTTTGGTTATTTGTTGTTAAAAAGAAAGTATAATGTCACATTTTTTTCTGTCTCTCAAATCATTAAGTTTCTTCTATTTTTTCTTTCTGTTCCTGCCACATGTACTAACTTAAAATACAAGTACCATAAGTCTGAAAGGTGGGAAAAGCAGAAACCTTATCACCATATGATTGCTGAGACCCCTTAAGAAGACAAGCTTCATCTACTATAAATAATTAAAGATAGGAAAATATTTTTATTATTATTAAATTTTGACAATTTTCTCTTATAACTTTAAGTGATATTTTCTAAGTGACTTTTAATTTATTTTATTTTTTCATTTTTAATATTCTAAAACCACTTAAAAAATGACACATCATGTTATAAAAAAAAGTTATCAAAATTTAGTAGTCAAAATATTATTATCCACCAAATACATTACATGTTTGTTAAATCTAATAATAGAGAAAAATAACAATATTGTCAGAAATTAGCAGAAAGGGAAAAGTAAGAAAAATATCGTTTGATGATTACACTGGTCTCTTGAACAACTATACACATAAACTCTGTATAATAATAAAAATCCTTAAAATAAAACTTCAAAACAAAATGAACAATAACACATTCTTTATTATATATAAGTCATTAAAATAAAACTTCACTAATACTAATTTAACAACAATATAAAAAATATTTAATGTGAATTTTGTTCATAAACTAATGGAATTCAGTGACAATCAGATAAGGTCAAACAAAGCTGCATAAGAATTTAATACACAAATTGTGTTAACCACAAGTACGGATGATTAATTGCACAGAACATTTTTATTAGACTTTATAAGAAAACAAAAGGAAAACATTACACTTTTCTGGTTTTTTTACAAGAAACAAATGACAGTGTATTTTGTTTCTCATACTACCAAAGTAAGTAAGATGCTATAGCTACACATGATTTGCAAATAAGCGTTTTGATGATCTCTTTAAGCCCAGCATGACAAGGAGCATCCCCAGATAATCATAATTGTAACAGGTTTCAAGTAGTTGCAACTTATTTAGTGTCCATGGAGGATATCTAAACCAGAAATCTGTGAGGAAACTTCTTCTTACTATTGCCTTCTGGTGGCTAAATGTGTCAAAGGAGAACTTCCCATGGTACATGCCAAATCCACTTTCTCCCACTCCTCCAAATGGGAGAGAATCAGCTGCATACTGCACAAACAAAAATAAGAAGATTAATTAAACCATGAAAAAAAAAATCCAGTAGAATGATGGTAGATAGTGCAGTTAGTTAGTACTTGTAGTATTGCATCATTGAAAGTTATACTGCCAGATGATGTTTCAGATATCATTCTTCTCTCTAGGGTTTTGTTTTTGGTGAAGACATAAATGGCAAGAGGCTTAGGCCTACTCCTTATGAATCTAATACTGTCCTCAATCTTCTCTACCTGCAAATTAATGGCAGAAGAAAGAAAAGATAATGACATTGGGTAAGTTGGAAAATAGTTTTAGATTCAAGCATGTGGTGATAGTAACCAAAAGAGTTAAAATTTGGTTGGGAGGGTTGTGTGCATGAAGGTTACAGTAATTATTGGAAGCAATGGACCAAAAATCTCTTCTGACATAATTGCTGCGTCCAGTGGGGGATCCACCAAGATGGTTGGCTCAATAAATCTGCATGAATTCACAGGTAACATTTTTGGGCTAAGTAAATATGCAGTTTTTGATCTTCATGACGAATTAGTACTGTATTTTAATAAATGCAATACATCCATATATAAACTAAATGATCTATTCTAATTGTAGGAGAATGAGTAAGAATCTTTGATATTTTGTCTTATTAATTAAACTTATTGAAAATTACAATAAGTATGTCCAGAAAATAGATTAGAGAGTGTTTTAGGACTTTATTTCTAATTCTAAATTCTTGGTTAACTTCTACTTTCTTTATATAAAAGCATTGAACTGCTTATATTCCAAAAGTATTAAATGTATATAAATATAGTTTTTATAAAGTAACAGATAGATTTGTTAGAGAAATCTCCTAAGTAAACCCAACTTTATCAGAAATACAATTACTGTGGAAGAAAATCTAGCTGAGAAAGGAAAGAGTGAAAGTTAATTACAAGTTTTCTTGGTCCATTGAGCCACCATAAACCACTGATTCTTTGACCATTTTATCAGCAAGAAGATTGTTCAATCTAGAGAAGTGGTGTTTGTTAACTATCCTGGTGATAGTTTTGGAATGCTGAGGGTTCTCTCCAAACATTTTCTTGATCCAGAACTTCATCAGTTCCACCTAAAAGAAACAAGAATAAGCTACCACAAAACCCCTAACTAACATCATATATAAACGAGGAAACAGAGATCAGTGAACATGAAAAAGTTCAAGGGATGAATGTACCAGTTTTGAGCAATACATCTTTTCTACAAGAACATAATCAATGGCTATGCATGCTTGACCAGCACAAGCCCCAAATTTTCCCACAATAATTCTCTTCACAGTGGTCTCTATATCCCAGGAAGATGAAAGGGAGTCAACAACTGCAGGGCATTTTCCACCCAACTCCAAAGTCACTGGAGTCAAATTCTTCGCAGCAGCAGACATAACAATCCGCCCCACACGTGCACTTCCTGCCATTAGTTTTACAACAATTGAAGAAAACATTTTCTTCTGTTAAAAGAGACAGAACTAGTAAAATTTGTTTGTCTTCTTAGTTAAAATTGGTTTTGGTGCATGTTTTTTTTGAAAATGGTGACTCTGGTCCATAAAGTACAAAGACTCAGATTAATTTTGTCCAAAAAAAGAGTCACCCATTTACCTGTGAAGAAGATTTTGTCCCATCTTTGCTCCAGTAGTTGTTGGGTCTCTTGGGACCCTCCTTGGATCACCTTAATGGCTTTATTGTCCAAATAAGGGATGAGACTGGAAGCAAGCAGAGAAGAAGAAGCTGGAGACAACTCTGAAGGCTTTAAGATTGCCACGTTTCCCGCAGCTATTGCTCCAATAAGTGGCTCCAAGGATAGTCCTACGTTTGCATAAATCACCAGAATGAGCACACCACAAAAAAACTTCACATTTTGCTCATAAATGTTTCTGAGATTGGCTAAAAGTTTGACTCACCAAATGGGAAATTCCAAGACGAAATAATGAGGACAAGACCCAGTGGTTCTGAAACAATTTCTGCACTGGTGAGCAATGCTACTTGTGGCAATTCTGCCTATCAAAATGATCAATTTGGCGGCTAGTTACTTCATACGTATATGCTCACAGAGTCATATCTTCAAATATTTGGAAGGATGTACGAACATGTATCTTACCTTTCTGCCTGACATCCAAGCTTTCAAAGACTTCAGTGCCAGATTTAAGGTCTTGATCAAAGTCCCTATCTGCCACCAGAATGGTTTTTACTAGTAAGAAATTGTATATATATACAGGTGTAGTTTAACTTTAATCCAATCATACAAAATCAAATATCTAAACATCACATAAATATAGTAAACTTGTCTTATTTATATCAAACACCGAGAATAGCCTTTCAATACAATAGGAGAAGAAATATGTGAAAAGATACCTCGTCTCTGAAAGCTTCAAGTTGATGTTTCCCAAGATCGTGCATAAGGGCCTCCATGATATGTTCTTGTTTTTCCATGAGGAAGGAACGCAAGCCTTTGAGCTGAGATTCCCTCCAAGATTCTTGCTTAGTCTTTCCACTCTCATAATACTCCCTCATGTCATTCAGCTCTCTCTCTAAGCTTGACATGATCTCCATGGCCCTTTGGGCTGCAGCTGCTTAAGGTCTGAGCAACCGCTATTTATATTTGCTCAACTAACTCCATCACTTCAATATGGAAACTAGTTTGGGTTTCATAAAGAGGAAAGGGCCCTGTGCATTCTGTCATTCACATGTTTTTTGTCATAGACCAATCAAAGGCTTGCACACAGCATCGCTAGGATAATAATACCCTGCTACGTCCTGCTGCACTTAATTATCAAAGCTTCCATCTTTTTTCTACAGATGTGTAAAACACAGTAAATACCAAAACTAGCACACACCTGCCTCATCCTCTACGTTATGGAGTTTACTTAACTCTTTCAATCTGGAAATTTGTTAAATTCATAGCTCAAAAGTCTTCTTCTTCCACCCTAACCGACGTAGATAATTTATACATGAAAAGAATGTTCCTACCATCATTTGACAATTATTATAAAGTCTTTAACAAAATTTAACTTTTATACAGTAAAAGGTAATATTAGACGATGATAAAAAAAAACGTGATATCAAAATACCAGTGTTATAAATATATATATATATATATATATATATATTATATACTAGTTTTTAAAAATTAAATTTTGATATTTTTTTATTACTTGAAACGATATTTTTTAAATAATTTTAAAATATAAATAAATAATTATTTTAAAAATACCACCTCAGAAAAAACGTCAAAATTTAGTTATTAATATATATATATATATATTCTCATCTAAAAAGTTTCTAAATATCTAATTATACCAAACCGCTGAATAATGGATATATAGCTGCTACCGTATATATGTGATAGTATGACTAGACGTTGTAATTTCTTAGGCCTAGTCAGACTTTAAATGTTAGAAAGATGGTTTAAATGACTTTTAAGCTCAATATTAAAAAATATTGTTCATGTGTGTCTTCATTAGTCTAAATACGTCTCTAGTGAATTAGTTATAATGGTATTATTATATAAATAGGAATTTTGTATTATTAGTTGTGATTAATATTTGACTTCAGAACTTGAATAAGAGTACACTGTAAGAGAAAAAAAAAAGGAACATAAATTATGGGTTATATCATATTATAGTGAATTATATCATAGTTTTGTAATTTAAAATTTTTTAATAATATTTCAACTCAATTACTGTTATTTCATTACAAGAAAACTTATAATATTGACCGATTTTAATGACTCATAATTATTATTAACTATAGTGACCAATTTATATACTAAATTACAAAACTAAAAATTATTGGTTATTAAAATAATTAATATTATGAATAAAAAATTATAATTGGTCACTAAATTAGTCTTCAAGATTAGCTCTCATAGTTTTGACTGCCAAAAGAAAATTGATCATTGAAGATTAGTTACCTAAATTATGGTTATTAAAATGAATTAGTTTTTAAATTAGTCTCTAATTAATTAGTGACCAATTTATTGATTAATTATAATTTTTTATGTATAATAGTAACTATTTTAGTAATCAATAATTTTTAATTTTGTAAATTGGTATCTAAAATAGTTATTATATTAACTAACTACTTTTTATTTTTAAAATCATTTTCTAATTAAAGATTTTCTTGTTGTGTTTGGTTGTAACTGTGTTTTGTTCTTACCTTCTATAGGTATTAAGATAATTTATGTAGAATTTGCTTAAAGAGTTGTTCTTAATATGATATAAGTTAAATTCTCTTACGTTTAATTTATGAGTAAATATTATTCTTATAAATAAATATTGATCTAATATATATAACTTAACTTTTTCCCACGTCATTTAGGAATTTATAAGTAGATATTGTCCCAAACTTATCATTGCATAACAAGTTTCATCACAAACAATATATATCTTAAAAATTATATTAATAAAAATATGAATAATTTGATTATTATTGTTTGTTATAAAAAACAAAAAAGTTAGACAGCATATGTGATTACGAAGGATAAAAAGAAATTATATGAGCAAAATATATATACGTAGAGACGGTAGTTATTTTATAAATTGTATACCTTATAATATGCATAAAAAATGAATTTTAATAACTTTATATGAGTATTTCACTTTAAAATTAATTTTAGTTTAAATATATTATTTTAAATTTCAAAATGATTAATAAGATGCACACACCTACTTGGTGGTTGATAAAAAGTGATTGTGATGTGCAGTTAATGAAAGGTGTTTAAGGTAGCATGTGGCGTTCATCATTCTCATCAACTCCTTCCTTCTCATCAGGGATCAAATTAGAAAATAATTTAAATACTATTTTAGTCTCTTGTCAATTTGGTCTTCATTTGATTTTAGTGTTTGATTATATTTTAATGTTTGTTAATTATTATTAATTTAATTTTTTCTGCCTTTTAAATAGTTAATAATACCTAGATGTAATATGTCATTTTGTAATTTCTTTTAATTTACTTTTAATATTTTTTAATTAAAAAAATTGTTCATGTTTTAAATTAGTATTGTGTCAACTGTAGATCCACAGTTTTGTTCTTTTTTTATAATTTAGTATCTATATTAATTTTTTTTTCAATTAAGTTGTTAAAATGAAATAATTTTGTTCTTTCCAAAATAAAACCAAATTTTACTTTTATATAAATTATAAATGTTACAAATGTTATACTACTATTTTTATAATAATTATTTTATTTAATAATTAAATTTAAAAATTATATTAAATTTATAATTAAATTTAATAATTTATAATTGAATTTTAAAAATAATTAATAAAAACATCAATTTTAATAAAAATAAAAACATAACATTTATATAAAATTAAATTTGGTCTCATTTTGGAAAGGACAATATTATTTTATTTTAATAAAAATTGGAATTGAATTAAACAAAAAATAATGAATATAGAGATAGAATTGAGTAAAAGAAATCATACAACCACAAATTTATACGTGACATTGATAATAACACATGACACAATACTAATATGATATATTAAATTAAAAGAAAAAAAGAAACATGAATTGATCACATGACATGTAAGGTTCATATATTGACTATTTAAACGCCATTAACAAAAATAATAAATTGATTAAAATTGACAAAAATTAAGATCTAATTAAACATTAAAATTAAATGAAAATCAAATTGAATAAACACAACAAAAATGAATACAAAAAAAATATTTAAATCTTAGAAAATTTATGAGATGATTATAGATAATACAATGTATAATCTCGGTCAATTTTTAAAATCTTATGAGTACATGTAAAAAAATTGATAATAAAAAAATTGTAATACTTAAATACATATTATTATATAAAATTTATTTTTAAATGACATGATTTAAGTTTTAATAAATTCAAAATAAAATGACATTAATAATACTCAATTATGTATTATATAGGTGGTGGCCCTACAATCTATTAAATTTTCGGTTCGTTGTCTCCATGTGGTGTGGTCCTCTTCAAGTGAAATAAATGTATTTGGTTCTAGTTCATATCTAAGATCATTAAATGCATTATCGGAAATAGTTCTGGAAAGTGTGTATAAAAGGTCTTGTTCATAACTTATACTATACTCTCTGGTGGTTGGATATATACATATACGTAAAAGGAAATACGTATAAGAATCTGACTCCGATAAATCTCTAATTTAATAGAAACATGTAAATTTATTTTACTTTAAATTAAGCATATAAGAAAATTTACTTTTGATAGAAATGTACGGAGAATTTGTAAAAATCTGTAATAAATTTTAAATCTAAGTAAATATTATATTTATAAATTTATTTAGTTAATGCGAGATTTATTAACTAATATGTCAAATAATGCAAGTTAAAGTAAAAATGTAAAATGTGTCAGACTATGTAAATAATTCAAATACTATTATGAAATACACTTAAAATATCATATAAACTTAACAAAATTTGGTTAAAAAATTTGTTCACGGATTTTAAAAAATGAATGACTAAAATTTTGAAGAGAGACTAATTCTAAATTTCACTTAAACTTAAGAAAAAAAACATATTTAATTATATATATATATAATTAAACATTAATAATATAGATAATTCGATAATAAATAAAAAAAATATATTTAATAAACAGTAAATTTTATTATAATAAACTCTGATCTATAATTTAAATATTATGTTAAGAAATAAATTTAAAATCTAATTCAAAATTGTAAAACTAACTTGAGGTGATATTTTCGGTGCTTATATATATAAATTCACCATAAGACCTTCAACAATTTGGCAATAACTAATTTAGAAAAATAATATTAAAAAGAAATGTGCAGTAACTTCTAAATGAGGAAAACAAAATTATTGTGTTTAACCATTAATAGTAATTATTTTGAGGTAGAAATTGCAATAATTTGCGGTTCAGAAGAGTGACGACGCGTAGTACTAGCCCATCTGGCCAACCATTATTAGCATAAATATTTGACAATGACACCAGAATGGTGCATAGTAACTCCACTTATTATTTTACCAATTTATCACATTTTGAAATTCAATTTTAATATCTTAAAGTAAGAAATAACTTAAACTTATTTATATATATATATATATAAGTTTAGTTATTACACTAGCATCTAATTAGAAATCTTCATGTGAAACAATGTTACATCTTGTTGTGAATTTTTAAGGGTCAAATATGTTTTTTGTCTTTTAATTTTTAATGAATTTTGAAATTAGTCTATTTTAAAACTTTGGCTCAATTTAAATTTTTATCTTTCGAAATACGTAAATTTAATTTTTTTAATCAAATTTTGTTAAATTTATTTGATATTTCAAGCGCGTTTCATAATAATATTTGACTTAACATTAAAGAAAAAATGTATCAAACAATATAAACAACCCAAATATAATCCGAAAATACGTACAAAACATCAAATGAACCTAACAAAATTTGATTAAAATGACTAAATTCACATATTTTGAAAGATAAAAGACTAAATTGATAAAAAGTTTTGAAATAGACTAATTCTAAAATTCACTAAAAATTAAGGGAGAAAAACATATTTAACTCATTTTTTATAATTAATAGTGTAAAATATTTTATGTCGACAATATAAATTCTAAAATTATAATATATAAAAGTGTCATATATAGATATACATGTTCCCTTACTATAATAATGAATGCATGGAAATAATAATAGGTTTAATCAAAAGGCAAGCATTTAAAACTACAACTATATATATCCCAACAACATCTAGGAATGAGAGTTGCTTTAAATAGAAGCAATGTCATCAACTTCTACACACTCACAAACACTGGTGAGATAAGAATCCAGAAACGTCACCACTGTTTGAATGCTTTTTCCAAAGAGAGAAACTTCATTTTTATATTGCCCATACTACAACGAGTTTCCATAACGAAACATTTATTAGAAAGGAAAGGTGTGACAGTTTTTTTAATGTGTTCTTTTAACATATTTTTTGGTTATTGGTTCATTATATTAGTAAGAAGAAAGTCACATTGCATTTTCTAAATTTTCAATAAATTTAATAGAATGTGTTGAATAGAGTTAATTTTATTATTAAAAAAAGTCTCTGTGAGTTAATTTTCTATAACAAACGGTAAAAAGGAAAAAAAAAAGAATTATCAGTTAAAACTATTTTATGTATAAATTAATTTACATAATTTTTTTTTTCTATTAATTTCTTGAAAAGACAATTTCTAATCTATATATAAACTAATTCTAGTGAACGAAAAAGGTGGCTTAAGTATTTAGGAGAAATTTTATTGAAACAAATTCAAAGTTTGTGATACCACTTCTCGATTTTTCTAGTGAAACATAAAGTAAATATGTATTTTTTTATGTTGGTTTAAATTTGTCACTCTTACGATTCTCTCCCATCTTCATATGTTACATGTTAATCTCGAAACTTTTAAGGAAATCTGGTCCCAAATCAAGTTTCTTTTTTTTAATCCTTAAACTTGACATTTTAACTATCTTTTTAATCTCAATTAAAAAAATAAGTTTATTTCATAATTTAAATTAATGACTGTAAAATAGAAAACATAATTTACATCTTTGATTGTTAGAGTGAAGGTTATTATTATTATTATTATTATTATTATTATTATTATTATTATTATTATTTTATTATTATTATTATTATTATTATTATTATTAATTCAAAATGACAAATATACTTGTTGAAGTCAACACATCTAAACCATATAACCTGTAAGAAAATAAAATATAAATAATATCATAATATGAGATAAAAAAAATATTTGAAAAATTAGAAATGGTAATGTTTAAATTATCAGATGATACTAACTAATTTTGTAGTTAAACAACTAGAAGAATAGAAATAATAATAATAATAATAATAATAATAATAATAATAATAATATGTAGTTTAAACTCAATTAAAAGAAATCAGTAGATTGCAATTCTACCACAGCCTATTCAAACTTTAAGAATATGAAGTAAACATTTTTTTGGAAGAACATTGTAAACAATATTCTTTAACTGTCTTAAAAATAAAAGAATGTAACAGTATTACAACCCTTTAAAAATTAGAAACAGCACTAAATACTTTCCTTTGTTAAAAGAATTTGGTGAAATAGAATATAATAATAACACCGTAAATACAAATAAAAAACAATAAAATAATACCGAATTGAGATGTTACCTTTAAGGTATATAAAATTATATGTGTGTAGTTCCGATAAAATTGAGAAACAATTCACTATCTGAAAAAAAAAATGAGATTGGTACAAATTTATTAACTTTCGATCCCACAATAAATTGAGATAAATTATTATTTTCTACCTGTTATAGAAGCAAAATTTTCTCTAGCCACTATGTTATTCAATAAACAAAATTCAATAATTTTATTTCAAAGATTATTAGATTAAAAATTTCTTTAATCATATACACAACACAACAACTGATGATATTATATATACACACACAAGAATAATTTTAAGTTTTTATTATTGTTTATTTTTTATAAATCTAATAGTTAAATAAATACAAAATATGTTATATAAATCATTGAAAACAATATTATTATTAAATATTATAACTATATAATTTAATGCATTCATAGTGGTGTGTGTATTTATAAACCCGAGTAGATCATCAAGATGGATTTAATATCTAGAAATATACACAGAACTTTGGAGAAATTCATTACTAAACTAAATAAAAAAAATTCAAATTAAATTGAGTTAAATTTTTTTTATACTTTTGTCTATTAGCAATTCAATCCAGCCTTTCTTGATCTTTTATAATCGGTAAGTTTTTTTTAAAATTCGTAATTTCATAGCATATTTTAGAATATTTTTTAAAAACAAATTATATAAATTAATGTTTACTAATTTTAGTAATTTAATATTTCAAAAGTACACATATATTTAATAAATAATAAATAATTTAAATAATTATATTAAGTTAAATCATATTTGATTCAATTACAAAGAAAAATTTTACTAATTAGTTTGCACCTATGATGTACAGATACGTGTATCAAAGATGACACATATCCAATATGTTTATTTTAAAACTAATAAAACACTATACGTAATATACAATAATTGTTAAAAACATAATAAATATATGATGGTTATTGTGTTAATCAAATTAAAACTATATATACTAAAGTTATCAACATAAAAAATATAAATTATTGTCATCATAATATCACTATAAGAAAACTCTTAAACAATGACCAATTTTAGTGTTAGAGAACAGTTTTCTAATTAGAGATCAATTTATAGACTAATTATTTTGGTAACCGAAACTTTGATAGCTAATGATAATGACTAATTTAAAAACAAATTATTTTGATAATTAAAACTTGATAGCTAATGTTAGTAACCAGAAATCAATTCATAATAAAAATTATTTTAAATTATCAATTTAGAGAATAATTATAATTTTTGAAACTATTTTAGTTATCAATAAATTTTTATTTTTAAATTAATATTTAAATTAGTTATTATAAAGTGACTAATTATTTTTGTTACTAAAATTAATCATTATTTAAAATTTTCTTATACTGAATTACAATCATATAAATTAGATACTTAACTGATTGATAAAATATCCTACAATATTAAATTCATGTACAAGTCAGACACATATATTATTAGTGCATACTTTTGCTGCTCTTGTACCCAAAACTGCCACCAAAATACCGAACACACAGGATACAATACGTTCACAGCTTTAACAGTCATATCATGGCCCTGTAGATGTGAAATAAACAGGCTTGGTTCAAGAGGGGTCAACAAACTCAAACACAAATCTTCGAAGTCGATCATTTATAAAAAATATTAAAACATAATGTTACTAATAACTTAATCAACTTTTCAATGAATGCAAATTAGTTTAAAATAATTTTATATATAAAATGACGAAAGTTGTATTAATAATGATTTTATCTTGTGATTACAGTTGTATTGTAATTAATGAAATTAGGGACAAATATTGCCTTCGTAATGTGACGAGTAAAAATGAATGGCACCAAATAGTATTGTTAAGTGCGTTAGATGTTTAGGAGGGAGTCAGCTGCAACACAGCTACGAGATAGATTTAACAGAAAATGTTCGTTCTTTCTGAAACAGAAACAAACAGATTAAAACTAAACTAAACAGTGTGTTAAACCTATCAAGCAGGTAACTGCAGCTGAATATCAGCGTATATATATGTGTGTGTATATATATATATATATATATATATATATATATATATATATATATATATATGTAACAACGACAAAAATTACCAGCAATTACTTAGCAAAAACAAAAAACATCATTCCAGATAGTAACTGAGAACCTGATCTCTGGAAGATGTCCAGCTTAAATATTTGAATAAAAGGAGTCGCAGACTTAGAAATCCAAAAACTCAGTTTTGCTTCAACAACTACTACAAAAAATAAATATACAATGCAGTTGTTGACAGAGAATGTGCTACGACCCCATAAATACAAAGTGCTCACTCAAGAATTACAGAATGATAATGATCACTATATAAATGACAGATCCTCATCCAAACTCTCCGCACCCATCCGGTCCTTGGGGAGATTTTACTAACCTTGATGGATTTTAAGGAAGCATTAGCATTTGAGTAGTCAAGTAGCCCCAGGTGAAAAGTTTCTTCACTTCCTTCCAACACAACATAACAGTCAGTTCTTCCATGATCAAATGTTTGACCTATGATGCAGTTAGTACCAATTTTGGATCATTTGATGTAAGATTCTCTTGGGTCCTTGTTACTGCTTTTCCTGTGAGCAAACCATATAGACATGTTTATAGCATCATTATACATTTTTTCAAGGTAGGAGAAGCAAAGGAAAAACAATGAAAGCAAAATGAGGGGCACATAGTAGCAATACTGATTTTGATACAATGAATACTAACCTTCATCTTTGCCCATTTTCCTTCTGCTGCGCCATAGAAGTCGTATGGGTGTTCCAGAAAAACCTGCGTCCTTACGCAGCTGCCTCTCCATATAGCGCCTGTATGGCTCAGGAAAAAGTTTTGCATCATTGACGAAGAACACAAATGTAGGTGGCCTTATAGCAGCCTGCAAGACGAGATCCCGTTAGAATATAAAGTAATTAAACGTTTTACTTTTGTGAGTACATAAAAGTATAACAAAGGAGCTATTGAGTATTCCTACTGCACTATTCACTTCAATAATTCTAGTAACAAATGTTTGCTAATAGAATATATTATTGAATACAAAAACTAACATGTCCCGGCCCTAGAAGGCTCCTCACTATGCAAATAAGGGATCAATGTGCGTAGTCCTACCGGCATATGCAAAAGAGGCTATTTCCAAATTCAAACCCATGATCAATAGGTCAACAGGGCACAACATCCTAATAAATGCAATGGGAACATCTCTATCATGAACAATAAAAATGACATAACAAGAATTGATCCAAACTTTCCCAGTAAACTAAAAGAAAAAATAAAAACTAAACTACCATCATAACATGATACAAATACCTGAGTGCAGTAGTAAACACGCCCTCTTTTTCCACCACGTGTCCTAGGAGGAGGCTTAAAAGCTACTGCTTCCAGAACTACTTGATTTAATATAGAAGTGCCAAGTCTTCTAGATCTTTCCTTTTCAACTTCACTAGCTGCAACAATAATCCTATTGGGAAAACAACAATAAGCGATCAGCTATCCACTTAGGAGACCAACTCCAACGAAAGTTATCAAACCTGAATAAGTAATAAGTTCAATATATGATACCATGTTCTACATCCAAGAAAAGTTATTTATGACTAAAATTTATCTGTGACAAATAATTTGTTACATCCAGAAAAAACAAAGCTAATCCATATTCAAATAAAAATTATTCTGAAAAGAGTCAGCTTCTCAAGTCCATTCCTAAGTGCATTGCTCAAGCTCAAGAAATGACCAAGGACTTTTTTACTACACATCAAGAAACACCAGTACACACAAAAAAGTACAGAGCCATCATCGGCCAATAATGTGACTACTACTTGAGATCTACCAAGATCCCTGCATTACAACAGATAAATTCAACAAAATATATGAAGCGTGACCTCATTCACCATGTGATACAAGTTGATATTTATTACACATGCCTATGAAATAAAAACTTGTTTTAAAAGGAAAGTTGGACGAATTCAAAGCATGGAATTAGCATGTATACAGCATAAATCAATAACTTTCCAGATAAAACATACTTGTCAACACTGTTACCAGCTATAGCAGTAGAATAAACAATTGGAGCCCAATCAAGTGAGCGAAGCTTCTCTCTGACATCTTCCTCATAGTGTAATGCAGTCTGCTGCTTTTTATTTGGTATTGTATCCCACTTATTTACAACTATCACACAACCTTTTCCTTCTTTTTCTATCCTCTCAGCTATCTTGTAGTCCTTCAAAAGACATTTAAATAGTTTAAGGAGGGGAAAAGTATTACGTTAAACAACTAGTATCCCATTTACCTCCAGCCTGCAGCATTACTTTATTATAACCAAAAGAAAGACAATATAGATTTCATGCCACAAACAAAAGAATTCATTGGGAACCTGTTCTGTGATACAAGCCATGGCCTCGATGACAAGAGCAACAACATCAGAACGACGAATAGCACGAAATGCTCGATTCACTGACAAAGCCTCTGTTGTACTCCCAGCTGATGCAATGGCTGCTCTTTTCCTGATTCCAGCAGTATCAATAAGTTGGAACTTCTACAGAAAAGAAAATAAGAAAATAATTATTGTGCTTGCTCAAAATAATAAAAGATTACCAAATCATTATGACAATCTGGTATCGTTACAGCTTAAACAAAGTTGTGGTTGGGAAAGCTTTATAACTAACTACGCGTTCAAAATTTTCATTTTTCTGAGAAACAATAAATTTTAGACCTAATTCAATCTCACAAAACTTACATACAAAATGAAATTTGTACCAATTTATATATTATAATTTGGTCATACCATACCACCTTAAAAATAATGAATTTTAGACCTAATTTAATCTCACAAAATCAGCTTATACGGGGAAGTTTTGTATCCATTTATAAACAATAATTTAGACATATATGTGGTTGATGTCACATTTTCAACAATTCTTACAAAAATGTAATAAAAACTTTTGAATTAAGACTTGATTTATTTGTGGTGCTACATGCATCAAGTGTTTACTAGTTAGTCAACAAAAGAATCGCACCTGTCCATCTGGTCCAGTAAATTCAGTATCAATAGCATCACGAGTAGTGCCACTGATGGGGCTAACTATTGTTCTGTCCTCACCAACCAGTGCATTCAAAATGCTACTTTTGCCAACATTTGGTCTACCAACAATTGAAATTGCCGGAACATAATCTTCTACTTCATCAAGAATATTTGATTCCTATAGTTCACCATGAAGTAAAGCATAAATTGAAAAATTAAGGGCCTCAGAAATAAGAATAAAAACTAAGATCCTAAATTGTATAGAGATCAACAATAATACCACCTCAATCTAATTACTTGCATCCGTTGGTGATGCAAAATATAGTCAAATCAACTTGTGTGAGACGTTATAAATATAAAACCTAAATTTACCAATTGTCAATGATATAACAGAAGAGAATGCAACGTATACAGAAAACAAACCTCAACTTTCTGTAAGCCAGAACAAACAAGGTCAAGAAGCTCTCCAGTTCCAGTCCCTGAGATTGCTGATACTGGAAGTGGTTCAAATCTGATATAGTAACCACAACACAACACTTGCAGATTAAAATATATCACTTAGAAAGATCAGTAAATAATATGATGCAACAATGTAAGAATTCCACTCAGCCTGTTTAACCGCTAAAAATTTCAGATGTCCGTTTAGAGGGGGGAAGGTGAATTAGAAGTTATCAAGGATATTTTTGTTGATCTCTTATACTTTTAATATGATGTAATCCTGAACACCTTTATGATTGCTAAAAGGTCCATCTAATCAAGAGAAATTAAGTTTCTTTTTAAATGTGTACTTGTTATATCTTAATCGCATCAATAATAGAAAACTGCATAACAACATATATTTTATACCTGACCGTGGTTATTTACTCTAAATTACTCACATGTGAACCAATAAGAGGAATAACACATAGTAAAAAAGTAAAGTAAATTGAAATTAAAAAGGGTGGTTCTGTACCATAATTGGGGTTAAAGCGAATATTCACATCTATCAAACCAAACTTCGTTTAATACTACAACAACACATCATAATTAAAATAACGGCTTACTGCCACCTGAACTGTATATTTATTGAAAAAGTTAACTGCTTTTGGTTAGTTAACCACTAATATAAGTAAGTCATCCGATTCCCCATAATGGTCATTGAATTTAATTTAACACGATATGAAAGTATCAGATTATAAACATTATTTATAAACCGGTTAAGTGCCCTGACCATTTTCCACTGTTTTTTGCCACACTTTAGGCATTCAATATTCACCCACTCAGGAGTGCATCCTCACAGAAATAGCTTACCCAAGGGACCAAAATTCAGATGTCTGCATAATTCTTTTGCGAGGAGATTCACACTTGTTAACTGCCAGAATGACATATTTATCTGAGTAGTTTTTACGTAGCCAATCAGCAATCTCCTCATCAGCTGCTGTTAGTCCTGCCTGTTCAACATATGTGTCATTACTGTCTTTGGATCATGATTTGGAGCGCTATGTAAATCAGTTGGTATATCATGCTTTTAAAATAACAACAAAATTATAGTCCCATTTTGATGGTGTATAATTGCCAGCTGTAGCCAGATGGCACCATTATAGGAACCAAGTTATATAACAAGAGAAATAAACTGGTTACAATATGTATCACGATCATAATAAAATTCCTCTGTATAATGGAATTAGAGAAATCAAACAAAGAAACAGTACCGGATAGAAATAACCTCCGTACAAATATGGAATAACCACTAATGGGACTTTCCCAACCCACTCATCCACAGATACCTATCAAACCAGGCGAGCCTATCAGAATAGGCAACCACCGTATCAAATTTCATCTTAAAACTGATTGGCATTAAGTGAAGTTGTCCAATATATATATATATATATATATATATATATATATATATATATAAGTGGCACCCAAATAATTGATGCGAGACTTCCCAACTAAGCACCAGCCTTTACTCAAAATCAACAACCACAACCTCAGAATAATTTTCACCCTTATATTTGGTACCCTCCATCTTCATATACACATTTTCTCTTTCTCTTTCTTCGCACCACCCTCAGTTTATGTAACCCTCTTTTGCAAACGTGACGTATGGGCCTAAGACACCGTGAATACCCAAAGTAGTAAAATACGGGTAAAAGTTAGATTCAAGAATTCCCAAAAAATATTTATCAATGACTGTAGCCTTGGAGGAATGGATTGCCCATCCTATTCATACTAAAAGGAAATATCGCCTTTTAACGTATCTTGTGACCCATTTTTTATATATTTATTATATTACAACAAGAATTGAGCAGGGAAAAAGAAACAGCCCTAGACAAGGAAAATTAAAAGACATCGCATACAAAATACCTGACCATCGACCAGGAAAATAATAACAGATGATTCTTCCACAGCTGCAGTTGCTTGTCTCTCGATCATTGAGGGCATCCTGGCAACAGCTGCTTCTCTAACAGCAAGTGGAATGCCATCCATACCAATGGTAGTAGTAATAGCCAGCTCTTCCATAACAGTAGCTTGTGACTTTGAAACAGTGATAACCCCGCCTGTGTCCACTACCATGAACTCATGCTCCCCCCAATACGATCGACCATATAAACGATCCCTGGTAACCCCAGGTTCATCAACCACAATAGCCCTGTTTCCCTACAATTTAAGCATCAAAGAGGTGAATATTATAACGAATCAATTTCAACATTCAGGTTTTGGATGCATCAAAAATTCCAATGTTATATCCCTAAAACACAAAGACATAAAGAAAAACAAAGTTTAGAGAAATCTTCAATACCCCAACAAGACGATTAAATAATGCTGACTTGCCAACATTTGGCCTTCCAACAATTGCAACCCTTTGGAGAAGATTGTCCGGGATCTGCCATCCAAATTAGACGAGTTTCAGTAAGTGTCCCCGTTTACTTCAATCTCGTTAAAAGAAATACTGCTAACTAGTTACAAACAATAAAGAAAAAGTATCTGCCTAAAAACAGGTGTTCATAGCTATTGTGACTCACACCTAAGCTGGAGAATGTAGTAAATTCAAGCGTAAGTGACAAATCTCCCGATTCATATAACTAAAAAAAGACTCATTGCTTGAATTCTTTGGCATCGTGTAGAGTTCCAGAACTTGCCAAGTACATTATCGTTGTAATATATAGGCTTAGTTACCTTTTTTTATTCTTTTTATTTTATTCAATTTGATCCTTCTATTAATTAAAAAAGTTGTTCAAGTCTCTCAATTTTAAACATGCAACAATGTGCGTTTGAAATTTGAGGTGGTTAGTTTTATAAATTATTATTATAGATTGATTATAAATTGTATTACTCCTAAATCAAAACAGTGAATATTTTATTAGTAATGGAACCTAATTGAATAAAATAAACAAAATAATGGAATAAAAAGTTAATTAAGCCTTATACTAACAGATAAATAATGGAATATGTATGTGTGTATTTAACAACAAAAACTTAATTATATACTAACAGATTTTGTTCTCCGTGTATTCCTCCTGCGGGATTGAGCTGTTTCCTTGCGATCATTTTTCTCCTCGTCTTCTGAATTAAAAAAATAAAATAAAATCATAGAGATGGTCATTGAAGTGTCACTGCAAAGAGAAACAGAAACAAATTAAAAATATATATTCACCGATGCTCAGAACTTGAGACAGAGAGTTTGAATAAGCTTGGGCAGCGTCCTTTGCTTCTTGCTCGAGGGCGATGACATCGAGCTCGTCCAGTTCCTCTGATTCTTCTTCATCGTCGACACTGCCGGAGAATTTGCCGACGGTAGAGCGCTGAACGGAGCGGGATAGGGAGCGTCGAGTGTGCTTTAGACGAGAAAGGGTTGGAGAGGAGAAGGGAAGAGATTTGTGGAATGGAGAAATGGGTTTTAGGGTTTTAGCGAGAGTGTAAGAGATGGGTGGTAGTGTCAGAGTGTGTGCCATGGCATGGATTGGGAAGTAACTATATCTCAATTATCAGGATTCAACATTTGGCGGGGTTTATCTCTATTCTCCTTCTTTCCTCATCCCAAATATCCTATTCCGTACACAAAAATCTTTTTTCTTTTTCAAGATTTCCAATTAAATTTGGAGTTTAATTTTATTAATTAAAAAAATATTGTACAACAAAATTAAGGTGCTGTTCTTTGGAGTGATTCAACAAAAATTAAGTGTGATGATATTAGGTAGGAGTTTTAATTTTCTGATTAGTTGCATATATTAACCATTTTTCACTCATCATATAATTACAACATGAATTATGAGTTCTTCTTTTAAATATTAAGTGTAAATCATTCGAAAGCCTTATAAAAAAAATGAGAGAATATATCTTCTTTATAAATCTTTCATTTTGTGAATTATTATCAGCAACAATGTTTATTTCATGTTTTTATTTTTTGGAGTTGTTCCTTATAAACTTTCAACGACTTTATTTATTGCATCAAGAATTACAATAATCAAATATTTGTTGAAAGGTGGAAATGATTTTTTTAAAACTATTACTTGTATTTTTTTAGCTCAAAGAGAAAAGGATAAAAAAATGACTTTGTATACTTAGGGTAAACATAAGTTACATAAAGATTATCTTGATTCTTAAATAAGTTTGAATAGAGTCCAACCTTTTCAGAGTTCTTAAAGGAGAATTGGACTTTGTTAAAGAAGTTGAGTAAACCAATAAAAATACCACGTGTTTCTTTCCTCCTACAATTATACTTGTACAAAATTTTGTTATTCTTCACTTGTCTATGGAAACCTTCTTAAAATCATTTTAAACTGGTAGAGAATTTCTCTAGTTCGTTTACACATCAACATTTTTTTAAAAATTATTTTAAATCGTTTTAAAGTTTGATTTCAGCCCATTTCTTCTTTTAGAGTCGGCTCATTTTTTTCATAAGTAACGCTGATTAAGAACGTCACATAGATCAATGTACAAATTTTAGTACAATCATGAATATTAAGCTCTTAATAAAAATTGTTATACAACTTTTAGTAAGAAAGTATACAGTGGTAGAGCTCATCACATAGATTTGGGTGCAATTTTTGGTACAAACCATATTGATTATGCTCCTCACATATATTGATTAGACTAATAGTGATTTGTAATAGTACAATCATGACTTTTAGTCCAATTCTTATAAAAATTATAATAAAGATAATTTATTATATTATTCAATTATTTTAATTTTTTTCTACCACATCAATAAAATATACTACAAACATTACACTTATTTCTCTTTATTCTATATTTTTTCTCTTAATATTGAGAGTCATACTTCTCTCACTCTTTCCTTTTCCTTTTCAACTTTATCCGCAATCCAATCCAAAATAGTGTGGAAGCTACTATTTTGTCACCTATCTTACATTCGTATTGCAACTTAAATGCCCATCATTCCCAACAAAAAATACTTCCTGAACATGTGTATAAAAAGTTACAGAACCAAAGCTCGGAAAAATATACACGTCACGTTTAGCAGTAATATTTTGTAGCCAATTGAAAAGGGAATATGGAAGCTGCATTTTCCTGACATGTCTGCCTGTTTTGTTCAGCGTCAACAACTCAAGAATTTCTTATTACCTTATGATGTTTTACTTGCTAACTCGGCAGAATCACATACTTCTTGGGGGCTATCTGGTTTAACTTTTATTTTTACTGGATTTCCAAGCATCGATTTATCTTCCATTCTAGCAATTTCTAAAGCTTTTGTACAAACTGGAAAACTATGATCATCCCAGAACTCCAAAATCACACCAGAACCTAAGCATCTTCTTCCCTCATAAAAGGCCGCAAACTGCCCAGCTGCCAGGCCTTGATCATCTTCAAATATGCGGACAACTGCAGAGTGACCTTGGCCATCTCCTTCCACTTCCATTTGTAAGTTACAATCGTAGAATCCAGGACCATGTCTCACCTGAAAAGGTCAAGATACCATAACATAACTCAGTACTACAAAAATGAGAAACTGTTTTAAATAACAGGAAAGAGAAATTGATCTTCAAGTAATTCACCTTGCACTGTAGCTGACTTGTCTGGCCTGGGGGCACCTCACTAAGCCATTTAAAAGAGCCAACACGGAATACACGCCTCCTTTTGTCAAAGGAAAAGTAATTTCTTGAGACAAAAACTACATTGTTTTTAACATCCTTCTCGACAACATACCTGCATAAGATAAAAAAAATGGGATGAATTTCTTTTTTTTTTTAATACAAGCCCAAATTTGACATCTGGACAGGAATGCATTGAAAGATTTCTTTTTTTTTTTCAAATTATTCAATGTGGAGAAAATAGTCGAAGTAATGATAGAAAAAATTGAACAACGCAAATCGTATTAATAACCTAATATTTCTGCGCCTACAACGTGAATATATCTTCAATACAAAATGAATTTTGTGATTACATGATTGGAAACTTATCACATAAATACAACTAATGTCAGAAAGAAATACGGAGATAACAAACCATGGACCTCCAGGTAGTCGTAGACCCTGACGCTGACCAATAGTATAAAACCAGAATCCTCGATGTTTGCCAAGGAAATCTCCTGTCTCAGCCTCCAGTATGATACCTTCTCTTTCCCCAATATGTCTTGCAACAAATTCACTGAATCTTATCTATAACTCAAAAAAAGTGAACAGAAACAAGAAATCAAATTTCTACACTAGCTTCCAAACAAAAATATGGCATCATTGATTTTCTAAAAAAGAAAATTAAAGAATGGTTATCATAATTCATACGGACATTGCCAAAGTATCATTTCATTTATATTTTAATCTTTCACTTTTAGAACCTCTAAAAGCTCAAGAGTTATTTGTAAATACATCTCATCACCATGAAATAGATATGATGTAAGGAGCTGTTCACTGCACATACCTTGCCCAAAAAGCATATTCCTTGGGAATCCTTTCTATCCTTATTTGGTAAATCAAATTTTGTCGCAAGCCTGCGAACTTCATCCTGCAGATGGTGTGGCAGTAGAAGACAATTAGATTAATATTTCTTCAAAACAACATGCCTAGAGAAAAAGATAACGTGATAGCTTTTATTTCGCTTCAAAAGTGCATCTAAATATCAACCTACAATTAAGGGCACTAAAAAACCTATTTAATAAATATATTCAGAAAATTTCATGCTCAAATTCTTATGGCAGCCATCATATAAAAAAGGATAGCAATTGTCTTTTAAAGCCGCAAGATGGAAAAAACTTCGTAGAGGCAAGATAATTTGTTGGCCTGTCAAATGGTTACTGAAGTGCAGCATTCAAATTTAAATCCTAAACAACAATTAAAGGCACACAAATTAATAAATATATTCTGACTGCCTACTGCCTGAATTCTGAAGATAGACATCAAAAAAGTGATTGAATTGCATACAAATTTAAACGCAATTCAAGCATTGAAAATGATTCAAATTCACAACAGACCTTGGGAATACAACCAAGTGGAAAGAGAAGTTGCTTCAGCTGGGATTGTGAAAGGTGTGAAAGGAAGTATGTTTGATCCTTTACCTAAAATTACAAAAGCACATTAAGATCTGATAGAATGTGATCTGCAGAGTATAGAAAAAAAAAATTGCAGAGAAACAAACTTGCATACAGAGTGTAAAGAGAGAATGAAAATAATTCTTGATATTTTTCAAAGGGTTCAACAAGTACATTATATATAGGCAACAACTAGTCAGGTGCGTAATACAGGCACAGACCAAAAGTAGTGTAACTGAAAATTGGTACAGATTGAATAACAAACTACCAAATCAGATTCTAACAGGACCAAAAACTTATCAGAAACTTATATACACTAACAAGATCTAACAGTATGTATTTTCCGGCATAATAAATGGGAAAGGAGAGAAATATGCAAAACTTAATACTGATCATTGAAGATTCTTCCGACAGCGCTCAAAGTACACAAATATATCACCTGCATATAATAATAGACAAACAGAATCAAGATTCATGAGTACCGTGTCTTGTGATAGTTCAAGAACAGAAGGCTCATTCATGCCATCAGCACATGGGTGGATAACATTTGCATAATGCCCAGAGGCAACATAGTCAAAGCCCATGCCACCAATAGCGTCCAAGAATGCACCTAACAAAACAGTATTTTATCAATGAAACAGAAACAAAGTACGTGAAACATACTACCACAAGATCAGATTGGGCTTATTGCATAAGACTGAATGTATACCAAACTTTATTCTTGTATTGCAAAGAACATCGGGGTTCGGAGTTCGGCCACTACTATACTCTTCAATGAGGTAAGAAACCTGATATACAAGTAAGTAATAGTCAAACAACGAGGCAGAAATACCTACACTATTGCAACTTACATTTTAGGCTTCTCTAGAAAAACTTATTCATAGGCACTTGCAAAAGAAAAGAATAAGGTAAAATGAATTACTTCTTCCATCAGTTAAAATTAATTAAGCTATTAATTAATTTATAGAAATTCTCGCATTTAACTGTTCTATAAGCTTATTATAAGTTATACACGAACTAATTTTATGTTAAAGGAAAAACAAATAGCTTACAATTATAAGTTATACGGATCATAGAAGATTCCCATTAAACGGAAAGTGAATAAATATTGAACAAAAATAGCTGAATCGATCCAGCATACCACATTGTTCCAGTATTCATCAGTTAAATGAACCACTTCTAACGGTACATCAACCTGCAAATAGAAACACAAACACCATATGCACTTCCATTACTAATGTTCTGATCAGCAAAATACACAACAAAGGCGTTGATAAGAAAACGACCTGACTACAAACAGCTTTGGCATACTTCAAATCCTCTTCCCAGGGGCACTCAGACCAAAAGTTCTCGAAATCTTCCTACAAAAAACCACGCGTGAGAAAGCAACAGCCGCAAAATCGATTACGCAATTCAATTTGAAACGCGAAGAATGAAGGCGTACTTGGAACCATATCTTGAGGTAGAAAGCGGTGCAGGAATGGCCGGCGGCGTGGAGCAGCCGGAGAGCGACGCTGCTATCGACGCCTCCGCTAACGAGAACCGCGACTCGGAGCGGCGAACTCTGCGGCATGGAGCAGCGAAGGTAGCGGTTCAAGTCGGCGGAGAGAGGAAGCGAGGTGTGTGCAACGGCGGAAGAAGAAGTTCGACATAAAAGCCTGAAGGTGCGACATGGAGGCCTAGGGTTCAGAGTGTGGAACTGTTGCTGTTTGTATGCAAAGGTAGTTAGTGGCAGAGAAGCCATTGGCTTCCAATTCCATCGCACGGCCACCCTCAACATCATTCACTCATCACACCTCATCCGTTCAGCGTGTGCGTGTTATCAGAATAAAACATTTCAGAAACACAGTTGCTGGGAACTATGTTTTTTTTTCTTCCTATTTTCTTTATTTTGTTTGAATTCTGAAGAATTTTGTGTAGTCTTCTTTCTAATAAATTTTTTATTTATTTCATTGTTCGCTTTGATGAAATATCAAATATGCTCTTATCGAAGCTTTGGGAAATACATTTTTGCTAATAATTATAATAAGTGATTTTCAGTTGAATTTTATACAATTTTCCATCTAATTTAATTAATTTTAATCAAATGATGTTATATTGAATATATTTTTCATTTGCATCCAATTCAAATCAATCAATTGAATTGATTGGATTGAATAATCAATATAAGTTATTATATTTCGACAAAAAGTATTTAAAAGTAAATAATATTATTTCATTTCTATAAATTAACAATAATACCTATAACTATCTCGATATTGAGAAGTAAAATTAAAAAATTATAAATAATATGGAATTACATATTATTACACCGTAGTAGTTTAGAACGAGTAAGTGTTTGAAATAATGAAACTTGGTTATTTTATTATTAAAAAGTGTTAAATATAAATAGAAATCTAATAAACGAGTCTAATTAGTTATAAACATTTTATCTTTCTAAGAACTGTTTCTAAAATCTTCTTTATCTTTTCTCTAAGTTGTTGACTTTTGTAATCATGTGTTCAACGATCAAAGTGTAATCATGTGTTCAACAATCAGAGATCGCTAGGGGGATCCCTGCGACACGCTCTACATGTCTGTTTGATCAATCTCTAAAACATAGTGAGTTGATTTTCTGTTATTTTCTCTGGTTTTGTCTAAATCTCTTTGCATGCAGATGATTCTAGACCGCATGTGTCTTCTGAGTTCTCCTTATGTTTTTTCCACTGATTAGTGATTCTATTGATGCACTATGATCATGTTCTTGTTGTTCTTATGGAGAGTTAGGGACTTTGTCGGGTTGTGAGGTGTATTGAAACTCTCTGTGAACTGTTTGTATAATATCTCAAGTAAGGAAAGTTAATATCTATCATGTTTCACAAACATGTTAGGAATGTTATTATGTGATTATTTTGTAATTGACTGATGTTGATATATAAACTGGATTGTGATGTTTGAAAATAATAAATACTTAGGTTTTATCTGTTGATCGAAAATAATTGTATGTTATATAGGTGTAATTGGATGCAATTGGTGTGAATATTTTGATATAATTAATTGATACTCGAATGGTCTCTCTATAGGTTTTGGGGTTGTAAGGATTTGTTGAATAAGTATAATTTTGCTTAAATCAGTTTCTGTAGAATTGTGCAAATTTGCTTACTCGTTGGGCGAGCCTACTCGCTAAGCAAATAAGTTGATCTGCATGATTATACAGAACACTGATCTACAAAATTATGCAGATTCACAAACTCGTTGGGTGATTTTCCAAGTTAGAAATTTCAGACATGGACCAGTGGCTGGGCGAGTGTTACTCATTGGACGAATTTCCAAGTTAGGAAATTTCAAACCTGTACCAGTGGTTGGGCAAGTGCTACTAGTTGGGCGAACAAAGGCCAATGGCTGGGAATTGCTACTAATTGGGCGAGTAAGTACGGACTTTAAACTTGTATTCTTAAGTGATTTGAATGGTATTTTTGTGGTTATAAAAACTTTTTAATTATTATGAATGATGAGTATATGATATGAGATTGTTTATATGAGACTGAGTTGAGATTGGTTAATGCTAACCCAAGGAGGATTAGTAATGATTGTGGTAGTGTATGCATTGAGGTATGGATTATCTTGGCAGTTATCCTAACTCTCTAATAACCATTCAAATTCTTAAGTAGAGAGGAATGTGGTATGTGGTGAGAGGAGCAAAAGGTCATAGCCTAAGATTTTTTTCTTGATCGTAGGTGTTAACGGACTAACCTTGTATGTGGTAGAGTTTTACCCTGTATCTATCGCTATGCAGAACATGAGATGCCACTACAAATGCACAGCTGCCTGAATTCAATCTCAATGCATGAATCTGGATTAATTGAGTCTTAGATTATCAAATTGTGTTAAACTAATTGATTATTTGTGCCTGTTGTATGTTATTGATTATAGAATGATTTATGTTTTCTTTTTAAATCACTAGCTTACCCTTTTTTTTTGTCTCTTTTGTTTTTTAGTGTCTGTTATTTCGTGCCATGATCATCTGATCGGTGTGAGCAGTTGAAGATCTTGTAGCTAGCCCCGTGCAGGGAAGAGTAGAAAATGTTGCACAGTAGAGTTTCTATGAAAATTCTAGTGTTTTTGGTTTAGACTTGTGTTTTCTCTTTTGAAAACTCTAGTGCAAGTTGTGTACATAAATTGTATAACATTTTATCTAATTTTTGTGGGATGACTGTAACACACTATTTATATTTTGGATTTTATGCTTTGAACTATCATATATACAATGTTTTGTTTGATGGTTTAGACTATTAAATGAGATATTAGTTCATTTTGATCATATTATCTTATTTTATTAAAATTAACATTTAATATTTATATAATTTTAGTTCTATACTATTAGTTTGATTTAATATTTACATAACTTTTGTTTTATATTGTTAATATTCAATTGTAACTTTTTCAATGATTAATCGGTGCTATACACAAATATCAGTTAACACATAAAATTAAAGAGATTTTTTTCTTCTTCTATTGTCAAAGTGAGCCAACCCGGCTCACACGGGTTGGCTCATCACGAGTCAGGTTGAAAATGAGTGAACCCAACCTGACTCACTTTATGGTGAGTCAGAAATTTTGCAACCCGGCTCAACCCACCACGGGTTGGTGGGTTAAGTGGGTTGGTTCACCAACCCACATAAAAAAATTATTTATGTATTTATTTTTAAGTATTCAAATATTTAAATAATTTTTTAAAAAAATCCATGAGATGACAATCACAATAAAATCAAGAACCAATGTTTTCATCATGTCCACCACCAATATATGATGAATTGTTTCCAAGAAAGTGTCAATATAGTTCAAGAAAACATGGCTAATATTACACATTTTCTGTCACGCTATTCAATAAAGCATTCAAACTATTCAAATATTATTGAGTAACATTCTAACATTTAAAGATATGAAATTGTGAACTTATATAATTAGAAGTAATAAATAATTATTACAAAAATTAAAAAACATTGTAAAAAAATGCTAGTGGGTTAAGTGAACTGGGTTGAGTTCAATCCACTTTTAAAAAAGTTAAATTTTTCTCAACCTAACCCGACTCAAACCCGTGACGAGTCGGGTTGACTCACGGATTGAAACTCGTTTTTACATCTCTATTTCTAACCTCAGGTCCCTTCTTTTAAAAGCAATATCTTTATTGTTTTATTAATTATATCTATCAATCATACGTCTAATAATAAAAATAGTTAATTGAAAGATATAATATTTTTTTATATGACATTATATGTTACCTGATTAAAAAAAAATTATTAGACCTTATAATTATCTATTTTCATAAACTCTTGATAATTGTAGGGAGATATGTTATAATTCACTCAGGTTACTTATTAGTTATTATAAGTTAAGTAATAAAATTACAATATACATATTTATTTATTTTTCATTAAAAATCATAGTAGACGTTATTTTTAATATATAATTATAAATAATATTACAATAAAATCCATAACAAATAAATATTAAATAATATTCCAAGAGATTTCCTCCAAATCACTCTGTATTTTCAACTTCAAAATGTCATTCTTTTACTGCATAAATTTTCAATAACAATATAATACATAGGACTAGGTCATGATTTTTAAAGAAGGGAAATACTATCTTATTTGCATTAAATCATGTTTTATCTTTTTATTCAATAAAAAAAATAGCAAACAAGCTTTCTCGAATCCAGATAAAATATATCTAGTTTCTTTAAAATTTTCAATAAATTATCAGTTTAAATTTCATACTATTAACTAAATTTTTGTTTTTTTGAATTATCTATTTATGAATGAAAAATGATAGTAAATATTATAACGATAAGTTCCACGTTATCATTTATCTAAAAATAATTTCAAATATTCCTTTGAAATTAATATCACAAAAATACAAGAAAAGGTTTCAAATACTCCTATGATTTTTTAAGATATTATCATAAAAATACAAAAAACCATATTTACATAATAAATTAAATTTTAAAAGTATTTATGACATATTATACTCTAATCAAATTCTTGAAGTAATTATTAAAAGATATATAATTCTATCATTATTTAGGATCAGATAATACCATAAAAAAAGGTTGGGCTGATACTTATGTAAATTTAAACTGGGCCGGGTTGGGCCCGTTTCCCAGTGCAACCGACATTGTGCCACCTTCTCCAAAATAAAACCCTCGTTCAACCTTATGTATATGTTTGAGACTGTGTGCAGCCTCCAACCAAAACAGAGTCTTGAAGATCGGTGGCATAGCCGCAACACTTTGGGTGGCGCATACAATACAAACCCTACAAGCGAACGTGTTTTAGGGTAAGTCTGTTCTTGCTAAGTATTCGTCACCCGCGTATCGCCCCGTTTTCCATGCACTGCCTTGTTGATTTCTCAGGATTGTTCATGGGGTCTCGGGTTTAAATGTTCGATTGAGTTTATTATGTGTTATTGTTTTGGTTTATTAAGATTCATTTTGGGCTGTTATTATATGTTCTAAATTTGAATGTGTTCATCTAAATTATATAATGGTATATTCAGCATATATTTACATGCAGTGTTGCTTTCTGAATGAAAATTGATGTTTGCATTACCGTGTCTGGTTTAACTTTTGTAGCCCCTTTTTGGTCCAACGATTTTTTTTTTTGTAATTTTGTTATACTTTTTGTGTGGCAGGAAGGTTGATAGGGTGCGATGGTTCAGTATAATTTTAAGAAGATTACTGTGGTGCCAAATGGGAAGGATTTCGTTGATATCATCCTCTCACGTACCCAGCGGCAGACACCGACTGTTGTGCACAAGGGATATGCAATTTCGCGGCTCCGCCAATTCTACATGCGCAAGGTGAAGTACACTCAGCAGAATTTTTATGATAAGCTCTCTACCATAATTGATGAGTTCCCCCGGCTTGATGATATTCATCCTTTCTATGGGGATCTCCTCCATGTGCTCTACAACAAAGACCATTACAAGCTTGCACTTGGACAAATCAACACTGCTAGGAATCTTATCAGTAAGATTGCCAAAGACTATGTGAAATTGCTGAAGTATGGTGACTCACTGTATCGGTGCAAGTGTCTTAAGGTGGCTGCTCTTGGCCGCATGTGCACTGTGATCAAGAGGATTGGACCGAGTTTGGCTTATCTAGAACAAGTCAGACAGCACATGGCTAGGCTCCCTTCGATTGATCCTAATACAAGGACTGTCTTGATCTGTGGATATCCAAATGTTGGGAAAAGCTCTTTTATTAACAAAATTACAAGAGCTGATGTCGATGTCCAGCCCTATGCTTTCACTACAAAGTCTCTCTTTGTAGGTCACACAGATTATAAATACCTGAGGTACCAAGTAATTGATACACCAGGGATTCTGGACAGGCCTTTTGAGGATCGTAATATTATTGAGATGTGCAGTATCACTGCTCTAGCACATTTGAGAGCTGCAATATTGTTTTTCTTGGATATTTCTGGTTCTTGTGGCTACAGTATTGCTCAGCAAGCCGCTCTGTTTCACAGCATTAAGTCCTTGTTCATGAACAAGCCACTGATCATAGTTTGCAACAAGACTGACTTGCAACCGCTGGATGGGATACCGGAGGAAGATATGAAGCTGGTCATGGAGATGAAAGCTGAAGCCATGAAGACTATAGTTGGTCAAGGAGGTGAGGCAACAAATGACGACGGTGTATTGTTGACCATGAGCACTTTGACCGAAGATGGGGTAATTGCTGTAAAAAATGCAGCATGTGAAAGGTTATTGAATCAGAGGGTAGAAATAAAGATGAAATCAAAGAAAATTAATGACTGCTTGAATAGGTTTCATGTTGCACTACCAAAGCCTCGTGACCAGAAGGAACGACCATCATGTATTCCTGCAGCAGTTTTAGAAGCTAGAGCTAAGGAAGCAGCTGAGAAGGAAAAGAGAAAAACTGAAAAGGATCTGGAGGATGAGAATGGTGGGGCTGGTGTATACTCAATGAATTTGAGAAAGAGTTACATTTTAGCCAATGATGAATGGAAAGAGGATATACTGCCTGAAATCTTGGATGGACACAATGTTTATGATTTCATTGATCCTGATATTCTGCATAGGGTTGAAGAGTTGGAAAGAGAAGAAGGGATGAGAGAGGCAGAAGCTGAGGATGATGATTTTGAGATTGATGGATCTGAGTTGACTCCTGAACAGCAAGAAGCTTTAGCTGTGATTAGGAAAAAGAAAAGCTTGCTCATCCAGCAGCACAGGATTAAAAAGAGCAATGCGGAGAGTAGGCCAACTGTTCCTAGAAAGTTTGACAAGGACAAGCAGTTCACGTCAGAGAGAATGGGAAGACAGTTGTCATCTTTGGGGCTTGATCCCACTTTGGCAATTAAGAGAATGCGCAGCAGATCTGTCTCTACAAGAGGACGGAAAAGGGAGAGATCACCTGAAAGAAATGCAAATGGCCGAGATGGTATGGACATTGATGGAGATACACCTAGCAAAAAACAACGACTGAGTAGATCACTGTCACGGTCTAGGTCACTGTCACGCCCACCACATGAAGTTGTGCCTGGTGAAGGCTTCAAGGATTCTGCTCAAAAGGTCAAGGCAATTAAACTTGCAAAGAAATCTGTCAAGAAGAGAAACAAGGATGCCCGTCGCGGAGAAGCTGATAGAGTCATACCTACTCTGAAGCCCAAGCACTTGTATTCTGGGAAGCGCTCCAGTGGCAAAACTGATAGACGCTAGGACTGGTATGTTTTTGCTTGTGCATCTTGCCTTATTTGTGACGTTTGAAGTTTCGGTAATTGCTCGTGTTTCAAGCCCTTGTATGATGATTTTTGTCTCTGATGAGTACTCACCTTTTTTTATTGATTCATGGGAATTGAATTGTAGCTGATTTTTCTAGCTAGACATTTCAGATTGACCTAATTATAGATGTACAAGTTTTGTTGTTTTTTTATATGATTAATTTCAGTATTCATATCTCACATAAATTTTTGTTTTCTGCAGGGGATGCATTTTTCTGCAATTTAGAGGGGCATTTGTTGGCATTTTTCTGCAGCTGCCTAAAGTTTTGTTGTTTCATTTATTGGTTTTCGTTGGAGTTTAAGGTGCCATGATGGCAACTGAGTTAAGTTTACTTTATACCGTCTGTCTCATTTTATTATTATTGTTATTGAACTTGCTATTCTGTAAGTTGCAGCATTATAGCTTCTTTTGTTGTTATTTATTTGGTTTAATTTTGGAGACATCTATGAAAGAGTTTTGTTTCATATGCTTCAACGTGCTGCTATTGGAAGGTTTCTTCTATTTTATTGAGTCGTTCATCTAAAGTTTCCTATATGTGGCTTATTCCGTTCTAGTCTTGCACAGGACTAGAAACTAGTACAAAAAAGATTCTTTGATACCCCTTTCTTGGATCTAATTGACTCCATCAAAATTTGGAATGACGAGTGCTACATTATTTGTTGAGTCTTATTCAAATTCGAGGGAGTGAATTTTTTTTATTTTTTAATTTGTTATACCCATTTTTAATGTACCACTTATGTTCTTGACGTTTAATTCTTCAACATAATCTGCATGTTTTTGAGATATTGTAGGAGTAATCGTCTCATAGAGCTCTTTGGGTTGCTTGTCTATGAGCATTTATCTCTTGTCATTATTTCGGTTGAATAATTGAGATGATTTTGATAACCAAGTATAATAAAAAAGTGAGTTTTTTTTTTTCAAGTTTTTTTTTCTTATAAATTATAAACAAAAATAATATTTATATATTTTATTTAAAATAAATAAAAAATAGTTTTCAATTTATCACTCTTCAACTACCTTTATTTTTATATTTCTGTCTTTTCTTTGTGTATTTTATTTTCACCAACCAATAGAAAAGTGAAAAAATAAAGTATCGCTTTGTGACATTTTTATGGAAACATATTTTTAAGACAATTAAATTAAAAGGAATAAATGAAAATAATTTTAATGTATTAGGAACACGTATTTAATGTAACTAAATTTATATTAAAATTTGACGTTAACGCTATAAAACTAAAAATTTGAACTGCCAACATGGTGAAATGAAGCTCTAGACGGACTCAGGTGATTTGCAGCTCCTGATGGAAAAGGGGCTTTTATGAATATTATAAGAACCCTAACTTATTAAAATATTTTCAAAATAAAGCCTTATTTCATTTGGTGTGTCAACAGCAGTTTAAAGGATGAAAGAGAGAAAAAAAAGACTCCTCATGTAAAAACACGAGCTTGTATATATTTTTTATAATAACAAATATTTATAATTAAAAAGATAATTATAAAAAATAATTACTAAAATTTATGTCGTTATAAAAAACTTTATGCATATAAAATAGTTTTTTTCTTTTTATAATGTAGTTATATAAGAGAACACGTCAAATTTTCTATCAACAAATAGTTGAATCACTATGTTTTGATGTATTAATGAGTGAAAGAATGGGTAAATAAGTAACAATCCACATTATTACTTATATATAGATACTATGACAAATACATATGGATTATTGACTACAATTTTTTGCTCCAAGGTAAGAGAAGTATGCTTGGATTTAAATTGTGCATACCATTTGGTGACTTTTAGTGTTGTAATAGTCTTATGTTCAAACTTTATTCACACATTAAAATAGTCAATTGGATTTAGTGAAATATCATATGGTTTTTAAATTTTAGTAAAAATTTGTAAACTTGGTTTTTGTGAGAGTTTATTAATTTGGGCTGAACTATTCATATACTTGGCAGAAAATTTTAATTTAATGCTCAACTAATAACTTTTATGTCTAAACAAATTATTTTAAGAAAAATTTTGATATAATTCATCATCGAAGTAATTTGGTATTCGTACCAATTAACCAGTACATATTATATAAGGAAAAAAAAAAAAATCTCAATGGAGTTGCTTTCTCTTATTATTTTTTTTCGCTCATGTTCTTTCTTAACAATAATAATTTGATTTAGTAAACAGCTTTGGTATTTATGCGAAATTTGAGATTATTTTAGCTATATTTAATTTAACATTTTCTTTTTAAATTTGTAAGGCAATAGTATTTTAAAACATTTACCATCATATAAAAAAATATTCAACCAGTCACAGTAAGTTAACTAAAACTAAATTGAAAAACTTATTAAGAAAATTGACTCATTTTGATAAGGATCCAAAGAATAAATATTTAGAAATATGAAATACCCTTGATAACTTTTTATTACTTAAAAATTTGTATGCAATAAATTATTTTATACAATAATTTTCTCTTGCCATAAAAGTTTTTCACATTTTCTTTCCCGTGACATTAATTAATATATACTTGTTGGTCATGGAAAATGGTTTAGAATATTTTATTATTATTAAAAAAATTATTATAACACTCTTTAGTATTAAGTCAGACTAATTCAACCTAAATAAGATGTATATAAGTCAGACTTATTAGATAATTTGAATCTCACTCCCCTTGTACTATTGTATAATGAATGGGACTTACATAAACGGACTCAACTTAAAAAAGAGACACAGACTAAGCCTAAAAAAATACTTGTTACCATTACTGTCATAATAATTAGAATAATAATTATTATTAATATTAGCCATATTCTATTTTAGAATTATTTTTAATATATGTACTGATTTTTTTTCTTTAAGCATAAATCCATATCATAGTATTTTATAGAAAAAATTATCATTACGCAAAATAAAATTTTGAAGAAATTATTAACGGTTGCGTCGGGAATAATCCAAGTGTAAGTTAAAGTTTCATATCGGATAGAAAAAATAAAATTAAATAATTTGAAAGCTTAAAGATCCATAACTCTATTATTTTAAGTGTTTTGGGTTAGAAAGTGATTGTCAGATGTCTAATATGTGTAACATAAATATTATATATATAGAATCACAATCTCCCAATAAATATAATTTCATATGAAAAAAAAGATATAAACCTATATGTATTCCTATTTCTGGATGAAGAAGGTCCCTTTATGAAAAAAATAAGGTTAAATATATTTGTGATCTCTTAAATTTTAGTGAAAATTGGAATTAATCTTTTTTCGAAACTTTAAACCAATATAATCCTCCATCTTTAAAAACTAGGTAGATTTAGTCCTCTTTAAAAAATTTTGTTAAATTTATTTAACATTTTAAACGCGTTTCTGGATATTATTTGAATTGTTTATATCATTTAACTCATTCTCACTTTAATATTAGTTAAAATACGTATTTGAAACGTCAAATCAACTTGAAAAAATATTGTTATAAAGACTAAATATACACATTTTAAACTTGAGAAACTATATTAGTCTAAAGTTTCGAAAAGGAAATATTTTCGATTTTCACTAAAAATTAAACGACCAAAAACATATTTAACCCAAAAAAATATATAGACCCATCTATTCTTATTTATGGAGAAAAAAGGTTTGTTAACATATGAAAAATAATACTAGAATTGTAAAAAGTTAAAATAAACATTTTTTCTTCTTCAAACAACAGTAGATATATCTATCTTGAGGAACCAAGGTGAATTTGAATTTCTCCTAAAACTTGTTGAACTACCATTATAAACAGCACATAGCTAAATGAATTAGAAAATAAAAACGAGTAGAAAGTAGTGCAATGCATTACTTATGCAGGTGGATTAGTTATACTGTGTGGAATGGTATCTAAGAGCAGCACTCATGAGTTTGATATTGATTATTCATAATCGACACCTACCATCATCTTGTTTTTGTTTGTAGCTGCGTGTTACGAGAATCATGTATCCTAAGAAAACATTCCCCGTATCATGTTCCACTGCCTTAGGAGATAGCTATAGTCCGTTACTCATCTGGTGGTTGCACTTTCTTAATTTATTGCTAGGGTTTTAATGCCATGTTTGTTGTTGGTAGGACCCTCCCTCTCATCTAACTAAAGTCATGCTTGCTTATTTATGAGGTAATCAACATCAACACTGTGCAATAACTCATGCAGTACTCTCAAAGCATGGAAAACCTCAACCCTTCAAATTTCTCATTTCTCAACTTCTGTCACCATTTTTACCTATCTAGATACTCTATCTCTACGTAACTATGTGAACCATATTCAAACACCGATTAAGACATCACGTTCTTGCTTCTTTCTCTGCTCCTTCTCTACTTTCATTAATCATATACTTTTCTACACTTTTTTTTTTCCTTCATTAAGAATGCATTTCGAAGCAACTTGAAAATGGGTCTTATGATGTGATTTAGTGTGAGGGTTTTGCGATCTGTGGACACGAACCCTCGCGCATATTCTCTACACCCTGCTGCAGCACTATTATGCTTAAACTGCGATTAATCATTATATTATTTGAAGTCAAAGCAATATGATGTGTTGTTAACGACATAAATTGGAACTGTGAGGTGGACAAATTGATGTCTTTTTTTTAGCAAATATCCCTTACAACATTTCTTGAACCGATCGATCGAGCGAATCTGTAGCCACTTTCGTAGTTTCATAAACACATGATTTTGTGACAGAAATGTTTGATCCACCCACTTTGGTCCCTCTGGGGGATGCCAATTTGTTAAATTGATTGCTTCTTTTAACTTTTACTTGTACTATCTTGCAACTTTTTGACAATCTTTGAAGCCTTTTTGAGTTTGTAGAACTTGTATATAGGGTGGTTACAAACAAAAACTTACTATGAAAAAGAACAATCATAATAAATGTGTACAGAATGAGACTACAGAAAGGGTAGCCATTATCCCTATTCCAATTGGTTCTTCCTTTCCTCGTGCAGAAGTGGGTCTCTACTTTATCCATTATACCGAAAAGATTTTGGTTGTTTTGCTTTGATGCATCGCAATTATCTTAGTGCTCACACCAGTTTGCAGCTATAGCAATTTATCTTTCTATATGGTTCTTCCAATCATCGAATCAGCTTTTGAGAAGTGTTTAGGCTCCTACATGCTCCACCACTTTAACCACCAGGATGGTTTTGCTTCAAGTTTTGATTTTAAAATAAAGAAAATGGATTAATTAATTAATTAACCCTCATGGCTAAGATATATTATCACAGGTACGTCAGCAGAATGCTACAACCTCCAAATCAAAAACATGTCAACTTGTTTTGAAGGTTGTAACGTTAATTAGTTTATTATATAAGGAAACTGCTATTGTCCATATGTATGAATATTGTCCTTGCTGCTTTAAAAAGATGGTCCAAAAAGTCAATTATCTGGTTGCACCATTTCTTTCTTCTTTTTCTAGCATGATTCACCTTTATGTGGAGAGGAATATGCATGACAAAAATCAAAGAAGGCTAAAGTGAACACTTCCTTCAATTGCAATTTACTAATCTCCATCTTTTCGTTTACTATTAATCAAAGTCAGCATTTCTCTGCAAAAATAGTATATATCTCTTACTTAACCATTGCTGCCATATACTTTGGACTCATCCTTGCCACGAAATTATATTTTTTTTAGTCTATACCATGAAATTTTGCAGTATTTTACTACCTCTTATAATCTGATAAGATTTTCATTTTCTTTCAATAGTGTATTATGCAAGAATGAAACTCAATTGTTTTAGTAGCTTGTGGCCAACTAATTGTCATTGGGTCCCTTGCTAGGAAGTTTATAAACAATATAATTAAACATATTATTAACGAATCTTTATTTCTATTTGGTTGGTGAAAGTAACAGCTACATAGTATTGGCTTAAAATCAATTAAGATCAAAGTCACTTCTATCAGATCATCAAACGGCACTGATAAAACTTCTGTTTATCATGGACTCATTCTGATGTTAACGTACATCCACTGTTTTTT
>Ga0214543_1000816_pt1 | contig 56521 bp, 27 predicted proteins | sample CNSS2metaG_FD_160094 | JGI IMG/M metagenome (GOLD analysis project Ga0214543, IMG submission 160094) | Root nodule microbial communities from cowpea collected in UCLA plant growth center, Los Angeles, California, USA - CNSS2 | ecosystem: Host-associated > Plants > Roots > Nodule | place: USA... | reverse complement strand
TTTTTTACAATTGATAACATTAAAAAAAAAATCTTGGATCTACTTAATAAGATGATTTGATTTTATAAAAAATAAATGAAAAAGTAAATAGAAGATAAGAGAAAGAAAAAATGTATAAAAGTTTTATATTAATATATATTTTTTCTATTATCTAGTAAAATTATATTACAAATATATTTTACTCGTCAAAAACATGTAATTACATAATATATAAATTAAATCTCTTGAATAGTCTTTCGGAGATACCAACTTAATTGCTTAAACCTATAGCAAATCACACCACACAATATGTAAAAAGATTCACAAAAGTATTGAAAAGAACTAAACCAAAAATTTAGATCTTATTTATTTTGAGAACACCTTATATCTTATTTTTCGCTTTTAACTACAAAATTTCCAAGTGAGTTAATTTCTTTTCCTTCTTTTCAAGACTTCTAAAAACAGAGAAAACAAAAAATAGTTTCACTATTCCCCATACAAATCTTAAGAGAAATAGATCCAAAACAATATAAATAATAGTTCGAAAAAAAAAATGTTTTCATTACGCGCTTTTATAAATGATGGAATCATAATTTTGTCTAACACACAATTTGATCAAATTAATGTTTACATTTAATATCAATTAGTTTAGTTAAATAATGATAAATTTAGAGAATAACATGATAACTAAAACATATCACGATCATGTAATTAAGGATAACTTAACAAAATGAATAAAAAAGTAGCAATAGATAATGAAGAGTAACAATAAACAGTATTATTGTTTTTTATTTTCTCTAATTATTGATTATACTTTTCTATTAATCTTCAGTCATTCATTTCATTTTTGACATGTTCACGAACTCTCACAATCCTGGTGTTGCATTATCAATGGCTAAACCTGCTCCAATCTTGTGGCTCTCGAGGCTCAAACACAAAGGCTCTACCATCTGTGAGCCCCACAACAAACTGGGTTGGATTCTGTGGATGTGCAGCAATGGCTATTGGAGACATGCTTGAACTGGAATAAACAAAATAACAAATAATATAATTCTAATGTGTGCCAAAGGAATATGCAATATGTAAAAGTTAAAAAAAAAAATTCTATTAATTTTCTTTTGGAGATTACAATTGTGACAACAAAATTAAATGAACCTAGTGGAATGACGATGCACAATGCAGTGACACAGAATAAAAACAGTGTTACTAATGTGCATAAACTAAAATCTTTTCTTTTCTTCCAGAAAACAGATTCTAGTGTGACAGTCAAATAAAAAGGCCAAAGCTTGTTGTGGTGATACCAAGATCTCATGAACAAACCAAAACTTGTTATTAATTACTCAGTCTAGAAATTGTAACTTTAAAGAAGAAAAACACGTTAAAATAATTTAAGTGTAAATTTAAATTCTATATCGAATAAAAATAATAAAATTAAATAATATTAAGTAAAAAATCCATAAATTTATTATTTTGAGAGTTTAAGTTAAAAATTATGTCAATGAGTTAATGAGTTAAGCTAATGTCAGGTGTATTCCTAATGAATTTAAAAGAAAATAAAAAAATCTCAAATAATGGTATTAGAATCAATAGTTCGTCATCATGATGACTGCTTAGATCATTATAACAAAAGATAAAAAAAACACTACAACACCATAACCACAACAATAGCAGAAAATAATAACCCATTAAAACATACCTTGGGATTGTAGGAATGTAAGTCGAGAGATTAATCTTACAACGCATTTGAAACTTTAAAGTATCAAGTATTGCTACAGTTCCATCAACAAAACAGACATACACAGCTTGACCATCAGATGAGAAAGTTGCTTGGGAGATAACCTCTGCAGCTCTTGGAACCCACTAGCACGAAACAAAAAGTTTGTATGTTTGTTTAGTAAGAAACAAGTCACTTTATACGAAGAAAACAATATCACAAGTGAAGGAAAAAAGGGAAAACCTGGTTATAACATTTGAGATTTCTTGCTTTATACATTACAAGACAATCACTTCGTACAACAAGGAAGTGCCTCTGATATAGGTGAAAGTGAATATGTGTCTCAGTTAGTACTTCCGGCACCCTTTGTCCATGTATTTGCAAGTACCTATCTTTTAGTTTTTTCCATCCATTGGTGTTCCATACAAAAATCTACAAGTGGTAATTAAAATAATGACAAATAAAATTAATATGGAGCAAGTTAGGAAAATTGACTAACTTATCCGTTAAAGACAGTAAGACACTCGGTTTATGAGTCTTTATTTTTAATTTTGTCATTTCTACTTAATTTAAAATTTATACTCATATTTGGATTATTCAAATAAAATGAAAGGTAATTTTAAAATAGATATTACTAACCTGATCATTTACACCGATGGAAACAAGGAGATCAAAACTATTTGAAAATGCAAGGTCGGAAACTCTTTTGGTGTGACCCTCAAGTTTGCTTATAATCTGTATAAAAGTATGACACAAAAAGTTATACCTTCAACCTCTTTGAAGTAGGTGATGAAACATATGTTTCTCAACATAAAGTAACTTGTATACCTTATTTGTACTAGTGTTGTATATAATTATACTCAAATCATCCATACCAATAGCGAGTATATTGTTATCACGAGGGTAGAGGGCGAGGCAAGTTGTTATAGATGATGGTGGCATGATAGTCGTCAAAGTCTGTATTTATTGGACAATGCATAACATTTATTATCAAACAAATCATAGTTTCAGTGTAAACATGTAGTAGAAAAATTGTAAATAGTAGTGTGATATCAAATAATAATAATAAAAAAAAGATAACAAAGGGATAATGTTTATAAATGAATGGACATATAGGATAAAAATGAGGTATGCAACATAAATGAGCATAGGATGAAAAAGAGGTACGTGACATAATTACAAAATGAAAACTCAATTATTTTTTATTTCAGAAAGAGTTTATGTATAATTATAAGTGGCTACGAAACTCTTGTGAAATTAGAGATTTTATGGTACAAATACTGATATAATTAGACATATCTATATAAGAAAGCTGACATTATTTTCAATATAAAATCTAAGAATCAATGTTTGTGAGTTTTATTTTTTTTTTTTTTTATATACCATTAAACTCTTTCATTTATATTTAGTACGAGATTTTCAATTCATACTTAGAATTTTTAACATAGACGGAATCAAACCTTCACAATAATATAACAATATTAACATTAGAAATTTCATATAAATGAAGAACTTTTCTTCGATACAATAATTTTTTTATATTTTTGCTTTTACTATTAAAAAAAAATTATATTTTGTATTAATTTTGTTTTGAAATTTTTTTCGTAAGAAATATCTACAAATTTTGTTATGAAAAAAATTGCAAAAAATTGCTACCAATTTTTTTACAAAATATTTTATATAAAATACTTTTAGCAAAAAAAAATTGTAAAAAATATTTGCAAATTTTATAATTTTGTAGAAAATAATTATCCACAAAAGAATTACCTGCGAATTAAAATATTTAAAATAACAAAATCTTTTTTATAAATTTTTTTAACAAATTTGCAAAAAAAAAAAAACTCATATAATATAAAGAATTCTAATAATGTTTACCTCAAGCGAGAACATGTGGAACAATGAGATTGGTCCACCAGATGTTGACATGAGATATAAATCGTTCTTTGATAAGGAAAAAGAAGAAATTGGGGGTCCACTATATGAACTTGAAAGTTCATTGCTCATCAATTGCGAGCTCCTTGGTTGCCAAATTTGAGGAGAAACTTGTGTAGTTGCCTACATGTATTACATATATTTTATGATAAATTCAACTACAAAGTAAGAAATCTAAAAATATGAAGGTAGGATGGGTAAAGGGAAAATTAAAAAAAAAAAAAAAGTGGATTTTATGTTTCCACTTACCTTGCCATCCGAGTTAAGGTTATTACAAGGCCACTTCCAAAGTATATGATGACCATTTGATGCCAATGCCAAAATGCCATTTCCCTCATTGGTGTAAGTCACTCTAACTATCTGTTTATCGTAGGGAAAGTTAACGATAATTTCTCCCTAGTAGTAAATTCTAATGTGTATTTGTTTGTGCAAAATAGATCTTATTAAAACATTCATTCTCAACTTAATATTTGTAACAATCATTTAATTAATCCATGGGACCCAGTAGTAATTGTTATTTTATGATGGCATTTATGTAAAAGGGGAGTTGAGCATTATAAATAGAGCTATATTTTTAAAAGATGATATTTATCATGTTCAACTATTTTTTTAAAATTAGTGATAATACATGTAATTTTTAACAATAAAGCATTGCTCTAAAATGTCATACCTTGGTTATGTCGGGATGAGTTGGAAGCTCCAAAAATTGACAAGGGGACGACTCATAAATTTTTGGTTTGGACCTCCCATCTTCCAAGCCTTTTTTATTACCATTCTTTTACAAAAACCATGTTGAAATCAGAACAAACAGAAAAAAAAAGTTATATATATATATATAATACTTAAGCTAATAGTGAACATCGAATATACTCTTCTAAGCCTAATGTTGTTAAGGGAGGAATTAAGGATTTTTTAAAAAAAAAAAGATTTACAGAAGAAATAACTAATGATATTAGGATAGATAATATTGATTTCCCAACCATACCCTTGAAACTAATAGAATGCTGACATGCAATATCACAAAGAAGGAAATAAAGGTTGTTGTCGGGCAATGTGAGAGCAGCAAAAGTCCATGACCAGCATTGGGAGACATTGAAAAAGGAATTGATAGAAGCTGTGAAGGACTTTGAAAGAAGAGAGATAATGCCTAGGGGCTGTAATGCAGTGTTTATATCTCTTATACCTAAAATTGACTCCCATAGACCTAGATGAATACAGACCAATTTCTTTGGTAGGAAGCACATGTAAGATTATATCCAGAGTTTTAATAGGCTGAAAAGTATACTCCCTAACATAATAGATATTACTCAATCTGCATTCATCAAGGGTAAAGGATTATTGGACAGTGTTTTTGTGGCAAATGAAGTGGTGGGGAAGGCTAGATGGAAAAAAAGGAAGAAATGTGCAATAGAGAAAGTAGATTTTGAGAAAGCATATGATTCAGTTAGTTGGAATTTTATATTATATGTTGCAAAGATTGAGACTGTGAGAAATGGATAAGGTGAATAAAGGGATGTCTCGATTCATCAATAATATCAATCTTAGTCAATGGCAATCCAACTCAAGAATTCAAACCAACAAAAGATTTTAAATAAGGAGATCCTTTGACACCCTCTTCATTTATTAGTTGTTGAAGGCCTAGCTGGGATGGTTAGAAAAGATGTTAAAAATCAGATTTTAGAAGGAGTGAAAATAGGGGAAGAGGAGATTACAGTAAGTATGTTGAAGTATGTTGCAGTTTGCAGATGATACATTATTTACTTATAAGGCAGATAATAGAAATATAATGATGGTTAAAAGTATTTTTAGATGTTTTTAACTAGCGTTAAACCTTGAAGGAAACTTTCATAATAGCAAAATTGGTGGAATGGGTATATAAGAGAGTGAATTAAAGAGATTTTTACTGATTCTCAACTGCAAAATAAAATAATAAGAATACCATTCAAATACTTAGGAATGAATGTGGGAGGTAACCCAAGGAGAATATTTTTTTTGGAAACTAATCATTAATAAAATAAAAAATAGACTTACAAAGTGGGAGGGAAGACAACTATATATCTTTTGCAAGAAGAGTGTGCCTAATTAAGGTTGTAATTACAACATTACCTTTATATTACATGTCAGACGTCGACTTGTGTGAATCAACAAATCAATAAAATACAATGAAAATTTTTGTGGAGATTGGGGATGGAGGACAAAGTTGTGTCAACCTAAGAAAGAGGGTGGATTAGGGATTAAAGATATTAAACTATTCAACACAATCCTACTAGGTAAATAGAAGTGGAAACTAAGAACAAAAATGAAGAGTTATGGAAGGATATAATAGAGTCTAAGTATGGGTCATGGAGAGATCTTAATAATGCAAGATGTGGTAAGGGTGAATCTTGGTGGTAGAGAGACCTAAGGAACACTTGTGGGCCTTCACAAGAAAATTGGTTTGATATGAATGCGAAATGAAAGATTGGATCAGGAACTAGGATAAGATTCTAGGAAGATAAATGGCTTGAGGAGGAAATTATACTCACACACTCCTACCCTAGACTATATGCCAATTCATATACGAAGCAAGTGGGAATGAAACATGAGTTGGAGGAGGCGATGGTTCGAATGAGAAAAGACAAGTAATAGAACTAAAGAGAAAATTATCTACAATATCACTAAATAAGGAAAGGAATGACATTTGAATATGGGGTGGTGAAGATGATGACTGCTACATGGTTCAAGATATGTACAAGAAGTTGTATGATAAAAGTAGGAGAGAAGAAACCACGATTTTTACAGAATCATGAGCAGTAAAGGTACTACTATCGGTCCAATGTTTAGCATGGAGGGTTATGTCAAATAAAATACCTATTAAGGAACAATTAAAACACATGGGCAATAGGCTGAAAAATGAACTGTGTCTTATGTTTGGGGAGAGTAAGGAAACAACCAACCATTTGTTTTTTGGATGCAAGATAGCAACTAAAGTATGACAAATGTGTGATTTTTTTTGTAGGAGTTATGTAATGTAAACCATAACCAATTAAGAATAAATTTTAATTACTTTCACTTAATGGAACTAATAAAAAAGGAAACAACATTTGGAAGGAGATGTAGATAGCTATCATATGGAGTATATGGAAGAAAAAAACATTTTGTTTCGAAAAGCAAAGGTAGATGAAGAATATATGGCCCAAATGAGGATACGGCCATGAATAAGAAGCAACCATAAAACAACATCTTTCTTATTCTCTGATTGATATTTATGGCTTCTACATTGCATTAAAACATTGTTATAAGATGCCTACACAATTTACTTAACAAAAACCTATAGGTAGGGACTTGGATAATAGGACATTAAATTGGAGGACTACATAAAGGGCATAACTAAAGAAGACTAACAAATCTCAGAAGATCTAGTCTAAAGTGTTCTTTTTGTAGGAAAATGAATAGATAAACAAGGCTCACCCTGAAGGAAAATCTGGTAAAAATAATCGAGAACTAAAACCAATCAAATACATAGCGAGAGCAGAACATCACAGGAAGGAGGTTTGAAGAGAAAATTTTGTGAGAGAAATTTAAATTTCCAAGACCATGTTCAATTAGAGGAATTGATGAAACTTTTTTGGACATAAGTACTGTACGGACACAACACTTGGAAATAGACAAATGAAGTAGCACATTACGTTAGAAGATATCTTGTGTAATTAATCTATTATGAAGAATTATGAATATCATTTTTAGGATCAGAATATATAGGAAAATGAGTTTATAGCTCAAATGAGGATATGGTCATGGATAAAGATCAAATATAAAACATTTTTCTCATACTCTGATTGGTATTTATATGCTCTGCATTGCATGAAAACATTGTTATAAGATGCCTACACAAGTTACCTTACAAAAACTATAAGTAGACACTTGGATAATAGGACATTAAATTGGAGGATTGCATAAAGGGCATAATTAACCAAGACTAACAAATCTCAGTAATTTAGAGTATTCTTTTTGCAGGAAAATGAATAAAGAAAGAAGGCGGCTCACCTAGAAGGAAAATCTGGTAACAACTATTGAGAACTAAAACCAATCAAATACATAGTTAGAGCAAAACATCACAAGAAGGAGGTTTGAAGTGAAAAAAATTTGTGCCAGAAATTTAAATTTCCAAGGCCATGTTCGATTAGATGGAATTGATGAAACCAAGTTGGACATAAGTACTGCATAGACATAACACTTGGAAGTGGACAATGAAATAACACATTATGTATGAAGATAACTTGTGTAATTAATCTGTTATGAAGAATTATAAATATCATTATTAGGATCAGAATATATAGGAAAAGGAGCTTATGGCCCAAATGAGGATACGTCCATGAATAAGATTCCTACACAATTTACTTAACATTTTATAAGTTGTATTGCATTTCTCAGATTGGTATTTATGTCCTCTGCATTGCATTAAAACATTGTTATAAGTTGCCTACACAATTTACTTAACAAACACTATAGGTAGGGACTTGGATAATAGGATATTAAATTGGAGGACTGCATAAAGGGCATAACTAACCAGGACTAACAAATCTCAGATGATCTAGTCTAGAGTGTTCTTTTTGCAGGAAAATGAATAGAGAAAAAAGGCTCACCCAGAAGGAAAATCTGGTAAAAATAATTGAGAACTAAAATCAATCAAATCCATAGTGAGAGCAAAACATCACAGGAAGAAGGTTTGAAGTGAAAAAATTTCGTGCGAGATATTTAAATTTCCAAGACCATGTTCGATTAGATGGTATTGATGAAACCTTGTTGGACATAAGTACTGCATGGACACAACACTTGGAGATAGAAAATGAAGTAGCACGTTATGTAGGAAGATAACTTGTGTAGTTAATATGTTATGAAGAATTATGAATATCATTGTTAGAATCAGAATATATAGGAAACAGAGCTTATAACCCATATGAGGATATGGTCATGGATAAGAATCAAATATAAAACATTTTTCTCATACTCTGATTGGTATTTATATCCTCTGCATTATATTAAAACATTGTTATAAGATGCTTACACAAGTTACTTTACAAAAACTATAAGTAGGCACTTGGATAATAGGACATTAAATTGGAGGACTACATAAATGGCATAATTAACCAAGACTAACAAATCTAAGTAGTTTAGAGTATTCTTTTTTGCAGGAAAATGAATAGAGAAAGAAGGCAACTCACCTAGAAGAAAAATCTGGTAAAAACTATCAAGAACTAAAACCAATCAAATACATAACAAGAGCAGAACATACATAACGAGAGCAAAACATCACAAGAAGGAGGTTTGAAGTGAAAAAATTTTGTGCCAGAAATTTAAATTTCCAAGGGCCATGTTCGATTATATGGAATTGATGAAACCTTGTTGGACATAAGTCTTGCATGGACACAACACTTGGAAATAGACAATGAAGTAGCACATTATGTAGAAAGATAACTTGTGTAATTAATTTATTATGAAGAATTATGAATATCATTGTTAGGATCATAATATATAGGAAAAGGAGCTTATAGCCCAAATGAGGATATGGTCATGGATAAGGAGCAAATATAAAACATTTTTATTGATATTTATATCCTCTGCATTGCATTAAAATATTGTTATAAGATGCCTACACAAGTTACTTTAAAAAAACTATAAGTAGGCACTTAGATAATAGGACATTAAATTGGAGGACTGCATAAAGGCATAATTAACCAAGACTAACAAATCTCAGATGATCTAGTCTAGAGTATTCTTTTTGCAAGAGAATGAATAGATAAAGAAGGCTCACCCAGAAGGAAAATCTGGTAAAAATCATTGAGAATTAAAACTAATCAAATACATAGCGAGAGTAGAACATCGCAGGAAGGAGGTTTGAAGTGAAAAAATTATGTTCGAGAAATTTAAATTTCCAAAAGGTCATGTTCGATTATATGGTATTGATGAAATCTTGCTATTGATGAAACCTAACCTTGTTGGACATAAGTACTGCATGGACACAACACTTGAAAATAGACAATGAAGTAGCACATTATATAGAAAGATAATTTGTGTAATTAATCTGGTATGAAGAATTATGAATATCATTATCAGGATCAAAATATATAAAAAAATAAGTATTTTTGATTGCAAATGTAAAATATCATCTTATATCACGGGGATAATCTCTTTGAGAAACAATATATATAATTTTATATATTGGTTAGAATACCACAAGTGCTCTCTCACACACACACACATATATATATATATATATATATATAAAACAAAACAAATAACTTTTTATTTTCTAAAACCTTGTGTATCTTTTATATAATCAACAATGTTTAACAAAAGAAGTCCAACAAACCTCCTCTGACACCTGGTTGGGTCTTCCCTGCAGTGATAATACATTATGATCCTCCATTGTAGTTTCTAGAGAAAGGACATGGATTATTACCGTCATACACAATAATTGAAATGATTTAATTAAGCAAGAACAAATCACATACCCAGATATGCTAATGCAGCACAAAATGCTTCAAAGCCAATTAAAGCATAAGAGTTAGAATTGCGATTTGAGTTATGCTTACCAGATTGCAAGTTTTCAATTGAATCATTATTTTCTGATTGCAGAAGTGAAGGATTCGAACTGGAACTGGAAACAGGGTCCATTAAAAAGGTTTTCATGTCAGGAGCTCGAAGTGGATCTTTACGAACTTGATGTTGCCAATTCAAACTGACAAAATGAACAAACATAAATGTCTAAATCGAGAATAAAAACAAACAAACATGATTGCTATATGTGTCTATATATATATTATCAACTCTAAGTTGAAAAAAAGAGTGAAACCTTAGGTTCAGAAGATAATATAATCGCTGTTTTTTAAAGGTAGGAAACTTCAATTTTCCATGGAACTCAGGATTTCCCTCAATGAGTTTTATAATACCATCTGCAACATTTTTCCTCGCAGAATTTGTATCTTTATATGTTGCAAGTAATGCATGCTCTCTGATCAGACCCAGAAAAAAGGTTAACCTTAAAGCACATCAACTTCACATCTAAAATTAGAACACTGAAAATTGAGTTGTACCTTATATTGTTGACTGCCAAAAGCTGAGTCAATTCATTAAACAGTTCTTCATGCCCGGGAATACAAACTTTTAGATCCCTAAGGAGAATATCTAAAGCCTCACCACGATCGTGACTAATGAACGATGAAACAACACAAACATAGGATATGAAAATTATACCTAAATGAAAACTTAGGATTTCTTTGAAAATAATACGATTAGCCCAATTAGGTTTTTCTTAAATTTGTAAGACAATAGAAAGCTTACATATCCAATGCTTCAAGGTATTTTTGTTTTCTGATTTCAAAGTAAATTTTGGTTGAGTGCACGTTGTCATCTATGCTTGTAAATCTAGAAAGATAGCTCTCAGCATCATCCCATTTTCCAACAACTAACATCTTCTCAAAATGCTTCAGGTTAAAGAACAACCCACTTTCACACTCAAGCCTATGAATAGAAGAATAAAAAATTAAAGGAAACAAAATGTCAAAAGATCAATGATGAGAACAAAAACCAGAACTGAATTTATATACAGAGGGTGACCCACATGTGTGCAGTTTCCTTCAATCCCTCTTCTCTGAGAAATTTTATGGTTAAGAAAACAAGATCTTTATTTAGTAGAGCAGAGTTCTCCATTACCAACCTGTTTCTTTTGTATTATCAATCCTGCATCATAATTATATAAAAATCAAAACTTTTATCGAAATCATGATAATTGTCCCATTCAAATACTCAGAACAGTCTTTTTATTGAAATGGCAAACTGAATGACAGTAGAAAGCTTGCATGCACTAAAAGATGAAAGAAAAAAATTTGGCACCGAAAGGGATCGGAAATGAAACACAAAGAAAGGTGCAAGGGTTCACCCAAACTCAACCCAAAGGAGAAAAAAAAAGATGAAAATTAGGAAGAAAACATGAGAAGGTTTTATCTTACTGGGAAAATAAACCTTTGTGTAAGAAATGTTGGCCTAACCACTGAGGTTAATATATAAGAATCAGTGTCGTGGACAAGAAGGAAAATACTCACCAGAACTTATCTCATCTAGTATGATAAGCTCAATGACTTATCTATCTCTGAAGTGTCTCAGCAGGTGGGGACCACGTGAACACACGGTTTTTCCCATAACAGCTACCTTAAACACCTACGCGGTGTTCGCCTGATAACAGTGTTTGCAGTCATTTGAAGTGATGAATTTGTGGATTACAATGTGTTCTTTTCGATAGATGTGCAGTGATTTGAAATCATGGATTTGTGGGATGATATCATTATCTTATTTTTGCTAATAAGCTATGATTTGAGAGGAATATGAGACATTTTATCATTATAACCTTGTAGCATGTGTGTGAATAGTGAAAGATGTTTGTGTGTGTGAGTGAACTCGTGTGGGGTGTGGAAAGAGTGGGTGGTGTGTGTGAGTGAGAGTACCCGGTTACATAAATGATTTTATGTTTGTTCGTTTGTGCACCGGTTACATCATTAGTGCGGTAATATATGTGACACTGGTTATGTAATCGATGTTAGTGTTGTGAGCGAGTGACACTGGATTATGTAATCGGTATTGTGTGTTTGCATGATAATTATTTTTCTCATTCATACAAAATTATATTTATTTATTTTAACATTTTATTTAATTTTTTATTTTTTTTTAAATTCGTATTATTTAATTTTAATTATTTTTATAACATCAAATTACAAAATCATTCTATTTTTTCATTTTGGTAACTTTGAAATTCTATCTATTTTCACATTTTTTTTTATTTATCACACAATCAACTCTCACTAACTTTTACAAAAATTTTCTCCAAATTTACTCATTTTACCTTCTAAATCTACTAAAATACACATATCTCTATCTCCTTAAATTTACACAAATTCATCTTCAAACTCTCTCTCATATCCATACATACAAAGGAATACAACCTTAATAAAATTTCACAATATTTTATTTATATAATTAATGTAAGTGAAAGGAAGTTACAGACTTTAAAAAAGTTATTTCTCATTTCAATTATGTAGTGCTTATTAAATTAAAAGTATAAAAATTTGAATGAAAGAAGAATTGATTTTTTTATATATCAAATTAGCATATATTATATATATATATATATATATATATATATATATATAATAGTACTTTTTTATATTTAGTTATGTAGTCAAGTTTAAAACTCACAAACCTTTAAAATTAAAACTGATTTTATTTTCAACAATCTCACTTATTTAAAAATAATTATAACAGGCTTCCTTTTAAATGTTCCTACTTCAAAAATATTTTTATGTGTACATTTTGACCCATGTTTATAATTTTGATTACAAAAATGTATTAAATTTATTTATTTTTATGAAATAAAAAACATTAAACAAACTTAACTAAAATTCTTAATTTATGCAAACTTAGTAGTATTTTAATATAGATCTTACTTAAATATTTGAAAATTGTTTTTATTAAATTGTTTTTAATGATTAAAAAGTTGTTAGTTACTGTAATGATAAATTTATATATCAATTTACAAATAAAAAATTATTGATTATTAAAAAAGTCACCATTATGAATAAAAAAAATATAATTGGTCATTAATTAATTAAAAACTAATTTAAAAATTAACTTCTTTTTGTAAAATAAATTTTGATAGCTTATATTTAATAAAAACTAATTTAAAAATTAACTTCTTTTTGTAAAAAAAATTTGATAGCTTATATTTAATAATCAATTTTCTTGGTAGCTAAATTTTAAAAACTAATCCAGAAATCAATTATAAATTTTTATTAATAATAATGACTATTTTAGTAACCAATAAATTTTTATTTTATAAATTAATATCTAATTTGATCACTATAGTTACTAACAATTTCTAGTCACTAAAATTAATTATTAATCACATTTACTTATAGTATGTATATAAAATATATATTAAAAAATATTTTTATTTATATTTAAGTCTCCTGCATTTATTATTTAGATTCACGGTAGTTTTTAAAGTAATTATTACAATTTATTATAATTTATTATAAAACGGGATGTCAAACTGTCTTACACCATAACTTCTTATCTTTAATTCATAATTTAATAAAAGTTTCAAAATCTTTAATAGTCATGAACTATTTATTCTATTAAAATTAACTAGTTCATTAATTTTCACAAAAGAAAAATTATATAACTAAATAGTTCATTAAATGGTTGTACAATTACAATTGTACATTTATTATTATTCATTACATTACATTTATTAGTATATTTATTTATTGAAGATATATTAATCAAAGATAATTATTATTTTTAACATTTTATGGTATGCTATAACTTTTTGTCGTAACTAGTCAGAAACTAATATTGTCCCAGAAATATTTCATTTTATCCTTAAATAAAATGTAGAATAAAAATATATTAAATAAATCATAGGTATAGTAACAACGGATGTGTTATTGTATTAATATGAACAAATTAAAGATATAATATTATTTACATTAATAAAATAAAATATCTCATCAAAATATTATTAAAATTACTAGGCCATACGTTAACAAGTCATTACCATTTTAGCTTTTCCCATCAATTTGAATCCAATCTTAATTTTACTTAATAATTCAAGACAGTTTTTGCAACTATGAAATACTCCAACTCTTTTACCAAAGTAAATTTTTTAGGAAATTATTCATGAAATTAAAAATGCAATTTATGAATCTTTCTAAAACCCTAATATTTGAATCATTCAGTAACACTCCAATCAAACAAATTAAGCTCTCTTCTTCGATCTTCCACCTTAAACCTTTTGGTTCATGTGCAGATGAATGAGATGATCATAACAAGTTTGATACTGTGACGTTGTGTGAGAGAGATTGAAACGTTTTATTTTGTTTTGGCATGTTATAATGTTAAAAAAATTGTAACGCCTTATAATAAAAGAGATGTCTAATTTAATATTTAATAAAGTGATTGTTACAACGTATGAAAAATATATTTAAATTTAATATTTATTAAAATGATTGTTATAAATTATGAAAAATATATCTAAATTTAATATTTATTAAAATGATTCTCATAACATAATAATATTGTTGCATCTAGGGACGACAACTTGGATCGGGTACAGATAATGTCTATTATGCAGTCCGATTTGCAAAAAAGAATAAATAAATATCTGCTACTCGTTTGTTTACTTGTCGGATACTCATTTGAAAGATTAGATATTTTAAAACCCGTGAACACCCATGAATATTCGTGAATATTTATATAATTTTTTATAATAAAATTTAAAGAAAATCAAAAAATAAAATATAAATTGTATTAAATATAAATTAAATTTAAATTTAATTTAATCTAATCTAATAAAATATAAATTAAATTTTAATTTTAATTAAATTTAACTTAATAAAACATAAACTAAATTTTAATTTTAATTTTTTACAATTAACAGATACCTTCCAGTATGGATAGTATGATATCCTCACCTGACCCATTTATAAACAAGTATTAAAATATCCACTACATGTTACTCGCAGATAACCAAATATCAACTCTCCGTTACAAATTTTATCCGTAAATATTCACCGACACGAATATTTTTATTATCCCTAATTACATAATGTATTTAAATCTCTTATTTTAAATATATGCATTTAATAGTACAAAAGTTGAAGAGATAAAATAAAAGGTCTTGTTAATATGTTATTAAAGTTAGAAAACTTTATTACATTTGTTATAGTGTTTCTTAAAGATCCTTAAATAACACTTAAAAATTGAAATTTTATTTAATTTAATCCATGTATTATTTTTTATTCTCAATTTCGAATGAAAATTTGTCTATATTTTTATTTCTTTTATTTTAATTGATTAAATTGTTTTTCAAGATACTTTAAATTAATATGTTAAGTTTAAGGTCATAATATATATATATATATATATATATATATATATATATATATATATATTTTTTTTATAAAAAAAATTATAAAATATATATATATTTAAATAAAAATATTTTAAATTTATATATAATTATAAAAATAATAATATATATATATATATATATATATATATATATATATATAATTATAATTTTGTTATAAAGAAAATTCTAAAATGTTTATATCTTAAGATACAAATCAAAATTATAATTTGAATGAACGGAATGATAAAAAATATATTCAAATTAAATAATAATTATAATATATGAAAATAGTATTTATTTTTAAAATATTAACTTTACTTTTTCTTTGTCTCATCAATTTATTTTTGTTTGAGTGTTTTTCACATGTCTGTCTGATTAGAGGGAAAAGAAAGGTTGGAAGAGAGGTATTTGTGAATTTGGACACAACTATTACATGGTGAGACTGCATGATTAGTAGACGTTCTTATCAGTTATTAAGTAGTAGGCCCTCAGACTTATCTTTTGTCGAAATACTCTCAATACTGATCTCTAGTGTAATTTTCCTGTTAGACAATTAAATGTTTTAATAAACAAAAAAAAAATATTGTGTATAGATTAAAATAAATTGCATAAAAATTCTATCAAATGATAGTTTTACCTTATAGAAAATTAGTTTAACTATATTTAAAAAAAAAAAAAAACTCATAAAAATGCTCGATATCCTTATATATAGCATATCCTTGTGTGATGACTGATTTATTTTTTCAATATTGCTTTATATAAAGTTAATAAGTAAACCATTTTCAATCAATTTTTTCTTTTTCTTTTCCATCTTATTCACATTTGTATACCTTTAATGTTAATTTAATATTAAAGTTTTATAATTTTATTACTTCAGCGAGTTCTTAAAATTCGAAGCACCCAAAATACCACCTAATGAAATTATACACTAAAAATAAATAATTCTGCATGTGAATCATATAATAATGTTATATTTTGTCAATTTAACAGGAAAAATCTTTAATATAATTTTTCTTAAATATTATAAAAATCAATAAACTTATCATCTATTACAGTGTTATAAAAATTTTATACTGTATCCAGAATATATATATATATATATATATTCTAAAAGTTTTAAAACGATTATATTTACATTTGGAAAGTAAGCTCCTTATTGGAAAAACAAATTTCATTCCACGGTTTAAGCAAAAGAAATTATTCAAATTTCGTTTTATGAATAAAAAATATTCCAATTTATATTTGAGTCTCCCGCATTTATTATTTGGAGTCAGTAGTTTTTCAAGTAATTATTATAATTTATTGTAAAACAGATGTCATCATAACTTCTTCTTTTTAATTCATGATTTAATAAAATTTCAAAAATGTTTAATAGTCATGAACTATTTATTCTATTAAAATTAACTAGTTCATTAATTTTTATAATAAAAACAATTATATAACTAAATAGTTCATTAAATGCAATGTACAATTACAATTGTACATTTATTATTATTCATTGCATTACATTTATTAGTATATTTATATCTTGAATATATTACTGAAAAGATAATTATTACATTTAACATTTTATGGCATGCTATATTTTTTTGTCATGTTAACTAGTCAGAAACTAATATTGTCCCACAAATTTTCGCACAGGAAGACATATAATTTGAGAAAAACATAATTGACAGAGAAATACTAAATTTTATTCATAAATAAAATTTACAATAAAAATACATTAAATAAATCACAGATATAGTAACGACGGATGTGTTTTTGAATTAATATGAACAAATTAAAGATATAATACTCTTTTACAATAATAAAATAGAATATTCTGTCAAAATATTATTAAAATTAATAGGCCATTAATTAACAAGTTATTACCATTTTAGCTTTTTCCATCGATTTGAACCCAATTTTAACTTTACTTGATAATTCAAGACAGTTTTTCCAATTTTGAAACACTACAACTGATATGACAAACAAACTCGTTCCCGTGGATATTGCCTGAACCTGTCCCCGTTTTGACGGGGAATTCCCGCATTGATTGGGTATGGGTATGGGGAATCCCCGACTTTTTCAATACATATCCCCGCCATAATATCCGTCCCCGTTTAAATTATTAAAATATTCACAATTAATTAAGTAACCATATATATATGTGTATTATTTATTTATTTCTTCTAATTATTTGGTTTGTCATGAAACTCATTCGCATTTCAATTATATTTTTCATCTTATCATAACTTTTATGTAATTATGTGAAAAAGATGTATGTCAATTAAATTTTTTTTATGTCTCATATTTGAATATTTCTATTTTTTTTAATATTTTTATTTATTGTATATTTTTCTTTTACATGAGAATGTTTAATACTCTCGATGTAAGTATTTAATATTTATGTCTCGTATTTGAATATTTCTATTATTTTTTAATATTTTTATTTATTGTATATTTTCCTTTTCACATGAAAATGTTTAATACTCTCAATGTAAGTATTTAATAGTACAAACATTTCGTTTATTAGGTAATATAAAAAAAATCATTTACTTATTATTATTAGTTTTTGTTTCATTTGAAGAACACTTTTGTTTCACTAAAATTTCTCAACCATTGAGTATATATGTTGATATTTAAAAAGTTTTCTTATATCTCTAAGATATTTTTCAACTTATCATACCCTTAATTTTACATTTGTTTTTCTTTGTGTGATTTCTTTCAATAGTCTCTCAAATTGTTTGTAAACATTGGTTAAATTTTTAATATTTTTATTTATTGTTTATTTTCATTATGTAGAAAACTATTTTGATATATTTTATCTAATTTTTTTTATTTTCTAACTCATTATCAATTATACTGTAATTTTTTCACTATAATTGTATAAATAAATTTTATTTACTACAATATAAAAATCTAATGTAATTGTCATGAATATTTTTTTATCATCATCCAGCATAATTGAAGTTCAAAAGATATAAGATCTATGTTAAAATTTTATTATTATGATTATTATTTGTTCTTTGTATCATTTTGATCAAGTATTATTACTTTTATTAGTGTATAAAAAAGAGATTCATTAGAATTTAAAAGATTGAAGTAAACAAAAATTTAAAATATATTTTAATTTGAATACTTGTTTTCCTTTTATATTTTTAAATTTTATCAACTAGGTTTCATTAATGTTTGCAAATTTAATAAATGTGTTGGTTCTCATAAAATTTTATTTGGTATTATAATTTAAAATATAAACAATTATAATTTATTTTAAACTTTTATTATGATTATTATTTGTTCTTTGTATCATTTTGATTATGTATTATAACTTTTATTAGTGTATAAAAAAGAGATGCATTAGAATTTAAAAGATTGAAGTAAAAAAACATTTAAAATATATTTTAATTTGAATATTTGTTTCCTTTTCTATTTTTTAAAAAATATTTTTAAATTTTATCAACTAGGTTTCATTAATGTTTGTAAATTTAATAAATGTGTTCATTCTCATGAAATTTTATTTGGTATTATAATCTAAAATGTAAAAAATTATAATTTATTTTAAACTTTTATTATGATTATTATTTGTTCTTTGTATCATTTTGATCAAATGATGTATTATAAATTTTATTAGTGTATAAAAAAGAGACTTATTAGAATTTAAAAGATTGAAGTAAATAAACATTTAAAATATATTTTAATTTGATTTTTTTTTTAAAAAAAAAAATATTTTTTATATTTTATCAACTATGTTTCATTATATTTGAAAATTTAATAATTATTTTGTTTTTCATGAAATTTTATTTGGTATTATAATCTAAAATATAAACAATTATAATTTATTTTAAAGTATTTGATATCGAAGAAATAATCATCCTTCTAATATTGAATATTTGATAATATTATGTTTCCTTTACCATAATTTTTTATTATTTTATAAAAATTATTTAAAATTAATATTGAAGTAGTAAGAAAATGGGTATGGGTATGAGTATGGGTACGAGATTATACTCGTTACCCGGTGGAAATGGGGATGGGATAAAAGTTTGATACTCGTTGAGTTTGGATATGGGAATGGGATGAATTTTTTTTACGGCAATGGGTATGAGATAGCGAAACTCGTCCCCATCCCGCCCCGTTGCCATCCCTAACTACAACTCTTCTACCAAAGTAAAATTTCAGGAAATTTCTCATAAAATTAAAAATGCAATTTATGAATCTCTAAAACCCTAATATTTGAATCATTCAATAAGACTCCAATCAAACAAATTAAGCTCTCTTCTTCAATTTTTCACTAAAATATATATTTAATAAAATGATTGTTATAACGTGTGAAAAAAAATATAAATTTAATATTTATTAAAATGATTGTTATAACATGATGATACCAACTTAAATGCCTTATTATAAATATATGCATTTATTATAGTGTAAAAGTAAAAGAGGTAAAATAAAAGGTCTTGTAAATATATTATTAAACTTAGAAAATTTTATTGTGTTTTTTAATTTTTTTTAAAGAACCTTAGATAACACTTAAAAAAAACTGAAATTTAATTTTAATTTAATCCATGTATTATTTTTTATTCTCAATTTTGAATGAAAAATTGTCTATATATATTTTTATTTTAATTAATTAAATTGTTTTTCAACATACTTTAAATTAATATGTTAATTTTAAGGTTTAATAATATATATATATAATTAAATTTTAATTTTTCTATAAAGAAAAAATATAAATGTTTATATCTTAAGATTCGAATCAAACTTATAATTCGAATAAACTGAAGGATCCAAAATGTATTCAAATTAAATAATAACTATAATTATATGAAAATAATATTTATTTTAAAACATTAACTTTACTTTGCAATCAAATTTTATGTTTGCCTCTTTCTATAACTTATTTCTTTTTCTCATCAATTTATTTTTGTTTGAGTGTTTTTCACATTCGCTGGTGAGAGGGTGGTATTTGTGAATTTGGACACAACTGTCAGGTGGTGGGACTGCATGATAAGTAGCCTTCCTTATCTTATTATTAAGTGATAGACAATCTACTTATCTTTCCTTACTCCTCTCTGTGTATTTCTTCTGTGGGAGGTGTGCTTTCTTGTCTATCTATTATATATATTTTAAATAAACAATAAAATTTATTTTTCACACATTAAAATTAACTTATATATAAATCAAAACAAATTATGTAATTATTTTTATCAAATGATAGTTTTACTTTATAAAAAACTAATTTAAATATTTTTTTTTTAAAAAAATTCTCATAAAAATGTTTAGTTAGGTTAAAACATATTTTTGTTTCGTGACATATCCTTATATATCGTATAAATAATATACTTCTATATATTGACGGAGCGATGATCGAACATGAACAATCGATCATTTTAACCGATGATAGATTGATAAGTGTGTTGTAAAACATGTTACTAATTAAGTTTACCAGTAATTGATTTATGGTTAAGTCAATCTTAATTAAAAGTTCAAATATCAAATTATAAGTTCAATGTATGGTGGTTAATCACTTAATTACATATCTATTATACACTAACTTATTTAACCCATTAAATTTAAATTGACTTTAGTACCAAGAGTATAAATAAATTATACACGAAGAAAAAAATATTGCATTTGGTAGATGAGAAAATTGTTTTAAGTGGATGTTGGGCCTTATATCCAAAACACTTTCCATTTTGTTTTTTCCAATCTTGGCTTTATATAGAGTTAATGGGTAAACCAATTTTAATCAATTTTTCTTTTTCACCTTTGTATACTTTCATGATCATTTGATATTAAATTACCGAAAATATGACCTAATGAAATTATAAACCAAAAATAATTCTGCATGTGAATCATATAATAGAATGTTATATTTTGTCAATCCAACAGGCAAAATCTTTAATACAATTTTTAAAAATATTATAAAAATCAATAAACCTATCATTCATTGCACTGTTATAAAAATGTATACTGTCAGTCACATATATTATTTATTCTAAAAGTTTAAAACAATTATATTGACATTGGGAAAGTAAGCTCTTGCTGGAAAAGCAAATTTCATTTAACCTTTTAAGCAAAAGAAATCCTTCTAAATTCGTTTTATAAATAATAATTTTCAAAATAATTATGCTAGTATTTCACTCTTAGGTGGCATACTTATCATAATACACTCTATAATGAAGAGAAGAAATAAATTTAGCTAGAAGATTTATTTTTTAAAGCTTTCATGTTCCAAAGACTTTTTCTTTTCTCTCTTTAATTAAACAATACAAATGCATCATTATCTATATTTCCTTTTTTGTTTTCTCCTTCCTTCCAAAAATGCCACAAGAGTTATTTTTGAATCACCCATGTTCATCCACACACACACACACAACGTTTTCTTGTGATCTAGGGATCCATTTCACTATTAGCATAAACAAAGATAAAGAATGAAAAAAAAAAAAACTGAAAAATTTACACAAAAGAAGGCTTTCTCAATATGAAGCCAAAGGTACTTCAGTGATTCTGCGATAAGTTATTTCAATATTAATATGAAAGTGTTGCAACTATGAATCAAGAATATTCTAAGGGGTTAAAAGCCCGATAAATAAGAAAATTAATTCAATATTGCAGATCCATATTTTTAAGGCACCAGGAATTCAGAAGGGAAGCCTTTACCATAGTGAGGAAAGTTGATAGCTTGATACAGCAGTGGCATCCCTTACAATGAATTTCCATATACATTTATCAGTTTTGGTTTGGATATGTTGAAGAAGTGAAGGACTAGAGGAGATGTTGAAGTGGAAGAGGAATGGTAGGCCTCCAAGTTGTGCCATCTGGACTGTCCATAAGAGTAATACCAAGAATAGCTAAATCCTTCCTAATTGCATCTGATTTAGCGTAGTCCTTTTCTATTCTAGCAACAGCCCGTTCTTCAATTTTCTCCAACACTTTCTCTTCTGTCAAGTTTGCACGCTTTAAAGCTTTTTCCTTAAGCTGCTGCAAAACCTGCACCATGTAACAATACTTATTGACCATTTGCCAGAATAATATGAATTATGTTATGCAAACAGATACCAGAGAAACAGAATCTCAAACCTATTCATATTTAATACCATTAGATTTACCTCTGGATTTATGCAAGCTCATTGTAGGTATCTATATAAAACACAACAAATGTTTCATAAAAATATACAGAATCATTACGGAGAATTTGTAGCAGTCCATAGTTATAGCAGCTTAAGACTGGGTGGAAGTATTAATCTTGATATTAATCCGATGGCCAATAATGCAGGGGTACCACAAAAGAATGTCTACAAAAATCTCCATTTAAACACTATGCCAGAATTGAACGGGAGTTAAAGATTTAGAAAAAAAATAAAAATGAAAGGGTTCAATGAATTGACCAGAAATAATAAAACCCGTAAAAAAAGATTGTTAAAAGAGTCCAAAAATAACAATGACACCCCAGAAAGATAACCGATAAAGGAATAAAAAACTTCTATTCAATGGAATTTCTGTTAATTACACATAAATCAGTGATTGTTCTCCCAATAAAATTGATGGGTGGGTATGATATCATACCTCACGTGCCAAAAAAAAGAAACAATAGAAAACAGTGACATAAAGAAAAATGTATTCATACCTCAGAGTAACTTGCAGGCATTAGTCCTAAAACAGTAAGAACATCCCCAATGCTCTTCTCTAAAGCTGCAAGTGACTCTATTCGAAATTGTTGTTTTTTCCCCTGCATGATTATGAACTTGGAATGTTATAAACAGTATTTAATTCAAATACTTTACTTGCTTATGTGCCAAGCATTAAAGAATATCATCCCCAAGACAAAGTTTCAAAGATGCATTTCTAGCACAGAAACTCAGAAGATCTGCACAAAACCCTTTTATTGATCCTTTGCAAAGATTAGGTTATTGGCATCATGTAACACTTAGCAAGTAAACAACTTGAAATATAGGTTTGCTTGAAGCAAGGTTGATTGTTAGATACAAGTATGACCAAAACCAGAGATTTGATAGACTGATATTAACCTAAAAAACCAAAATTGCACACCAACAATAAGATGTATTAATGTTAAAGTTGTTCATTTCCAAACCTTGAGCTCTTTTAAAACCATTACTAAACCATAATTACATAATAACTTTAGCTATAAACGAGAAAATGCCATACCTTGCGGGTATGCAGCAAATCATTAATTGATTTTAAGGGATCAGACATTCCAGCCAATACAACTGGAGTGTGAAGATCATCCGACATTGAGGTCAGAAAAACATCCTGGAACTTATCAATAATATTCAATGTATCTGGTGGGATGGAATCTTTTCTAGTTGTCTGATCATGCTGATTCAATAAGCTTTTGCATTCGTGTAATGTCTGCAAACACACAAAACATTCAAGATAGTTCACATAACATACATGCTGACACAATAAAGAAGCAAGCCTATTTAAGAACACCCAGCGGGCAAATGCATAGTAATACCTCGTATATATAAAAGATACGGTCTGAAGCACTTTCAAGTTGTACATTTGAGTAGTTCACAGGAGATCGATAATGGGCACTCATCAAAAAATATCTCAAAGCCAGAGGATGGTAAATGTCTATAACCTGATTAAACAATATTCATGGCATCAAAATGCAACCCTTTGAATGGTAACCATCAACAAATAAAAATTGTAGGTCCTTCATCATAGACTAAATAGTTCTTGTCTAATAAAAAGACAATATACTTAAGTAGGATAAGTTTAAACCATCAGGGATGAGTCACCTGACGTATTGTGAAAAAATTTCCCAAAGATTTTGACATCTTCACAGAATCAATGGTAACAAAACCATTATGCATCCATACGCTTATATCACTTTTATTACAAGCAGCACAACTTTGAGCAATTTCATTCTCATGGTGAGGAAACACAAGATCAATTCCTCCACCGTGGATGTCAAAAGAGTAACCAAGATAAGCTGCACTCATGGCACTGCACTCAATATGCCACCCAGGTCTTCCAGGACCCCAGGGACTTTCCCAAAATGGCTCCCCAGGCTTTGAAGACTGCAAAATAGCATTGGAAATTCACAATAAGTTCCAAACTAAATTAAGATTTCAATAATTTAATAATCATTGATTTGTAATATATAAGATCAACATATTTAACAGATAATGTTATCAATATTTGTCAATTGTCACTGATATATTATACCTTCCACAGAGCAAAATCAGCAGGATTTTTCTTCCTTAAGTCAACTGCAACCCTCTCACCAGCTCGGTTATCTTCTAGATCTCGACTGGATAGTTTCCCATATTCTGGAAATTTTTCTACATTAAAGTATACATCCCCATCAACAACGTAGGCATACCCATTATTAAGAATCTGTCAACAAGCATGTTAACTGATCAATAGTGAAGCAAATCAACATTGTATTTCTTAACCAGAAAACAAAATAGAGTTTTCTAATGAACTATGAAGAGAAGCATTTCATCTACCAATAACGTATCTAAGTAAGGTTGTGTAGAAATGGAATATGAATAAACAGTCTAAAATTTGTATGTCTTCTAGTATCCATTTTAATGACACAGTAAATGGAGAGTATCAGTACCTTCTCAATCATATCAATGATTTGGGGCATGTGCTCCGAGACCTTTGGTTCCACAGAGGGAGGCAGACAATTAAGAGTTATCATGTCTCGACAGAATTCTTCACAATAGCGCCGGCTCAAACTGATTGGATCTTCTCCTAACTCTTTCGCTCTAGCAATTATCTACATATTGAAAAGTGCAGACTAAGATCCTGTAATACCAATTAAAAAACAGTGGGTACTTTGCATTTTTAACAAATGGATATAATCAAAACTCAAAACTTGTCTACAAATTCTTAAGGTCTAAACTCTAAACGATTAAGAACTACTGTTTAAGGGTAACAACTAACAACTGAATGACCAAGAGCCACGTAAAAGGTTTTGTTTGGATAAACTCCTGTATAAGTGTTTTTATGACAAGAAAAGGAAAAAGGTAAAATAAATTGAGATTCTCTCATGAGTTAAAATCATTTCTACATACTCAACTTTTGTACAAGCTATCTCATTTACCTTCTCCAACAGCTAAGATACATAAGTGGATAACTTTTGAGAGAAACCCAATTCATTATACCTTTTTATTTACCTTTCCTATAAGTAATGACGAAAAGAAGTTGACCTAAACAAGACCTAGTTCAAACCCACGACAAACTCCCCACCCACCTCATTACCATCCTCTACTAAGAGCAAATTCAGGCTTAGATGCAAAAATATCATCTCGAAGATTTTCATCCCTTCTTTATCTGCTAGTTATTAATATTTTGAACAAGCCAAAAGCTAAACACCTTAACCTAATGAAAACAAAGGCACAAACAGTAAAGCTATTAAAACAAAGCTGAAAGACGCGTCACTAAATAACGAATAAAATTGCCTTAAGAACGCCAACTTGTGTATTATGAAGATATTAGACATGAGACAACAAAGAACCATAAATTTTTTTTTTTTTCTTAATGAGAAAGTGCCAAGGAGGCATAGAAAAAAGGAAATAGACACTCACTCACTGACCTTGTCATCAACGTCAGTAAAATTGCGAACATAACAGACTTCAAATCCCAGATGCTTAAAGTATCTGCCTAATTGTCAAGCAGAGAAAACCAATTAGTGCCAATACGAAAAGGGGGTACAATTGAATTAAGCGTGTGCGAAGAGAAGAGAGAAACCTGTAAAGAAGGTCGAAATTGATATACACGCGTGCATGTCCAATATGGCTGAGATCGTAGGCGGTGACGCCGCACACGTACATTCCCACTTTGGATTCCACTTTGGGTTTGAAGAGTTGTTTTGTTTTACTCATGGTGTTGTGCAGCCATACCTCCGGCGAAGGTTTCTTCAGGGTGAAACCCTGGGCGCCGGATTTGCCGCAATCCTTCTCCGCCGTGAACGGCGGAGACGAGCAGGCGCAGAAGGACGGCGGGCTCTTCTTCCTGAAGATGGCGGCGTGGGGTGTGGATGGAGCGGAGCGAGGAAAAAGCGTAGAGAAGAAGGGTCTGTAGCACTTAAGAAGAGAGACGGTACCCATTTTTGCAGCTTCTCTTTTGCGCTCTCTCTGATATGAGTTATCAACAATCAACTTTCAGTTACCGGGTTCACTCGGACGAGCTCATGCTTTAAGGTTGTCGTTTATCGATTTATACATATAGCCAACAGGGTATCAACTTAGAAGGAAAAAGAACAAATTTTAAAAACTTAAAGGACTCAACTCTTCCTTTCTTTCTTCTTTATTGGAGATTTCCTCTTATTTTAACCTTGATTTAGTATACAAATTGTATTTAAAGTATTGCTTCGAAATTAAATGATTTGTATACTTTGGAGATTTAGAAATAACTAAAAGCAACATTATTCTAATTTTATGATTTCTACTTTTTTTTTTTCTCTTAAGGGAGGGATGCTTTGTAATTTTTTCGAAAGTCTGAAACTAAAAAAGTGTATTTTACACGTCGGTTTAGTTTTAAAAAGATATTATTTATAGGAAATAAGTTTTTCACAATAACATTCTTATATAAGACATGAGAAACTAACTTAAAAAAAAAGTTAAATTTTATTGGAAAATAGTATAATACTTTTTATTAAATTTAAATGGTAACAAATTTAGGATTTTTTTTATGAAAATAGCATATCACTATTCTATTTCTAAACATTTTCTATAACATTTTTGGAAATTTCTTTTACTGGCCAAATAAATGTATATTATTTCTAAGAATTATAATTATCAGGATTGGTTCTCGAAGATTAACACACACAAAAATCCTACCAATAAATCACCTTAAATTTTGTTCTTTTTATTCCGTTCTTAATAACAAAAAAAAAAAGTGAACGAAAAACTAATATCTCACATCTAAAGGAAACGATTGAAATTTGTTGGGAAAGGTTCAGTAATATCATAATTATAAATATATATATATATATATATATATATATATATATATATATATATATATATATATATGACAAGAATATTTATATTCACAGTGGATAATTGATAACCACACGTATTTTTGTTATTTGTAAATAGTGAATATTTTAATATCATTATTGATACAATATTCCGCAAATGCTTAAAAAAATTAAACTTAAAATTTAATTTAAGTTTTATTAAGTTAATTAATTTATATTTTATTTATTTTATAATTTTATTTAAATCATTTTAAATATATATATATATATGAAACAAAACAAATAATTATTTATTTTCATTTTATTACCCAAATATATCAATTATTTTAAATTTGTGAGCATTTTAGGATAAATCTATTTTATGAGAAATTTCAATTTAATAACTAAATTGATAAAATTTACTCACGATTTGGTAAAGGTAATGTTTTATCCATTTTGACAGCATTTGTTCAATCTTATCTAGGCATTTTAAATTATTTTACCACCATTTTAATTATTTTTAAAACATTTTATCACCTAGATAATGTTTACAAAATTTTTATTTAGTACTCGACAAGATTAATAGAATTACCATCAATCCCAATTATTTGCATAAACCACGAACAGTTAGCTCCATTACAGTTCATCCTTGACAAACGTCTGGATGAATTAAAAAATAAATAAAATTGTACATAAATTATAATACTCTTTTGGTATAAGAGTAATTATTAAAAAAAATTAATTTCTCTCTATATATATCCGAAACCCACTCTTACTTTTTCAATTATTAAGCCTATTTTAAAATCTGGAAGCTTAAATGGTATCAATTTAAATATGAACCCATTTGTTTATATTCTCCTCATAACTATCAAAATCCCAAATTTCAAAATCAAATTACAAATAACAAAAAGAGAAGGCAAAAACATACATCGTAGAAGGCAATACAGCCAAAACAGATTATAAATCAATTTTCTTTTTCAAGAAAAACGACCAAAAGTGGAAATTAAGAGCTTCTACAAGTAGACCAAAACAGCCAAATATTACTGAATGGTTATCAACATTCACAAGAAAATGGGAAGAGTTACGTAGAGCCCTACTCCTGAGCGTTCAAACCAAACGTATAAATCACTACCAGAAATTTCAAATTTTAGCTAATCCACAACATAAATCATCGAAAGATTTCTCAGAGTACCAATTTGTCATGAGAAAAGTCCCCAATAATCAGAAGTCATATGTCTTCAGCTCGTGCTTGAGGCAACCAACTTGCTCACCAGCTTTCCATTACTCATATATGCCTAGTTGCTTCTTGCGGCACCGGGTAACAAGCTTGCTAACGATGGAACTCCTTGATTTCTCATTTCTTCTTGTGCACGCCTCATTTCTTCTGGATCTGTTTCCACAGAAATACAATGAGGCTATCAGCACAATTTATGCAAAATGTAGCACAATATCCGGCATTTTAGGTTCATATAACTAACACACGAAAAACTACCATTCGGCAGATTGCCTATGAAACAAGTAAAGCAATTCACAACATCAAAAGTAAAGTTGCACAAGATTTTCGAGATTTTCCCCATTTCATCTGGGTTTTGACCAAAATGGAGTTAATGATTAGTTAACAAGTTTTTTCCTGAGAAACTCGTCAAGTTTGATAATCATGCAAGAACAAGTTAGTAGAAGCCCAAAAAGGGAGAAGCATAATTCATAGCTGAAACCTTTTAATAGTACACAACGTATTCACATAAAATACCATAGCGGTGGAACGTTGCAAAGTATTCAGTTATGACTCAGTAATACAGTAAAATTAGGGGAGAAAGATAAAAAGATAGAAGGAGGTTCAGATATTTCAACTTGATTTTTATATTTTGACGTTGCCAAGCAACAATAATATCGGCTACGAGATAGGATTAGTCCCAAACTTCTCCAGAAGGAAATAAAACATTTCACCCATACAAAGCAAGAACATCAATATATGCAAAAAAAAGAGACTCAAAAATTGAAAAAAAGTTAGCAGATAAATTATTAAAAGCATACCCATGTTCTCCATCAATTTGGGCATGAGGAAGACAACAATTAGCATAAATCCAACCATCAGACCCATTGGACTTTTCACAACGGACATAATGGAGAATGGCTCCCTAACCTGTAGCAAGACAAGATAACACCATGCAGACATTTAGATGATAAATTGAAGGAATGGGAAGGGGAACAGGCAAACAAAAACAGAGACTTTGCAGTCTAAACCAACCTCGTAATATTGTTCATCCCTTAATGGCTCTAAGACAAACTCACTAAGTCCCCTCCTATTCTCTGTCAGTGCCGCCTGAATTTTGCCATGGTGTCTAGCACTTATATCAACTCGTACCTTTTTTTAATGAACATAACAATTTAAGAAATGAGCATACATTAAAAAAAAATGTATTTGGGGAAAAGAATTGAGATATAATTTTCAGGTTGAGCATTCACCGGAGAAAAGAAATAACCTATTGCAGCTACTTCAATTAGATGTGTCCCTGCAGGAACATTGTGGCTTAAAGCATACACGTTAAGGAATTAGATCATCTCTTAACATGATTTGCCAGCATTAATTACAATAACTTAATAAAATCAAGAACAAGAAGATGAGGAGAGATAGAATTTAATAGGGTTTAACATCCCAAAAACATCCATCATGCAAATTAAGAAGAAGTGGAAATTAAGTTGTAAATCAAAAAGGATACAATGAGAAATATCCATCAGGCCTCAGAAAAGTAACTCTTTGACCACCATTGAGTATGACTTTGACGTTTGAAATTTTTCCTGGAAGAATATATTCTTTTGTTCCCACACCTGTCATAAGTATTTAGCAACATCACTATGCAAACAAAACTTGTAGGCTATATAGCAAACCTATATACAGTCAGAAGATAGATATGCAACAAATAGAATGAATGCATCAAGGATATAAACTATCAAATTTTCCCATTTCAATTTTCAACCGCCTGGTAGCTAAACCATCAGCTTCCCTAAATCCTGACTAAATCTGGCTTATCTAAACGCCATGGGACATGCTTTTCCAATGACAACACATAGTAGCCAGTTCAGAACTCTATCTTCCTATTTCAATTGTCCGGATATAGTTAATCAAAGTAACTTATGAGAGCAACCAACAACTTTTAAACCCATCCATTTTCTTCATTCAAGTTTGGTGTTTTATAGTCTTGTCACATGAAATTTCACATCCTAACACGACAATATTTGTTGTCAAGTAAAAAGAGGTGTATTTATCTGTGAATGCAGAAGTTCTATTTAAAAATAAATAAAATAAAATCATTACGTGCAAGCAAAAAAATGTTGAAGACGGAAGAATAAAATAACCAGTCAAGAATTTCAAACTAGGTAAATTTTGAGCAATGTAATGCAGGTAAATTCATGTGAACAGGATGAACTGAGTGATCACCCAAGTACCACTACAGTCCCAACCACTATTCAAAATTAATCTCTATGATACAGCACAACCTATAGGATCCTATCGTGTATTAACCTGTTAACTTAGCCTCATCACAACAAGCACACGCTTCATTCACAGATCGAAGTTCAGCGCTTTTTTTATCATAAAAAAAATTAAAGAACTGCACAGTAAACAATAATCGGGATTTAAAATAAATAATTAATAAAAAACGAAGTAAAAGTAAGAACGTACTGGGGATCTTCACTCGACCATAAATAGTATAACCTTCGGTGGACCTGGAGAAATAGATTCGTTAAAATAAGGGTTGATAGAAAGCAGAAAGCAAAGTGAAATTAGGGTTTAGGAAATAGGGAATTGATACCCCGTGGCAGGGGATTGGGCGAATGAGAAGGGTAGAAGTGAGAAGCAGAATTGAATTAATAGAAAAAGAATGAGTGATCTGGTGGAGGCCATAGCAGAATTTCAAAGGTGATCTAAACCTTTGTTTTCTCAGAGACACCAAAACACTGTTTTTCTTTTTCCTATTTCAACTGTTAAACGCTGAAGTTCAACACACCAAAGCACTCTCACGATCTATCACTTGAAATCAGAGAAGAGAAGAAAATAACAATAAATCTTTTCTTAATTAAATTTTTATTGTTAGTATTTCTTTATTTTAAATTTCTCGATTTTAAAAATGTAACAAGTGGAGCACTAAAAGATAAAATTATTAACAAAGAAATACTAATAAAATTAATTACTTTAATTTTAACTGTAAAGAATGTTACATTAATATTTTTTTAATTAAAAGTTTAATTGAATATTTTTGTACGATCAAATTAAATAAGATAAATTAATTACTTAAAAAAACACAATTTTTCCTCTAGTAATGTTTTATACTTTCATGTTATCACAAAATAAATTACATTATTAAAAGTTATTGAAAATTTGGGATTCCATCCCCTGTTTTTAATCTATGGTGTAAAAAAAATGTAAATTTAACATTTACTCACTGTTTTAAGAGTTTGATTATTTTATATTCTCTGTATAATTTTTTTTTTCATTATCAATTAATCAAAAAGTACTTTTCATATCAATTCCAATTTTATAAAATCCCTAAAAAAGATAAATCATTTTTGGTATTGTTATTAAAATATATATTGATATTGGAAGATAATATACAAAAAGATCGGCACATATGTTTTAATTTCAATATTTCTTTCAAAAAGTATATAAAATCACATTTTCTTACTTCATTAAAGTAAACCATCAATAATAAAACACTTCTTAACATTCTTTTTTTTATTGACAGACAATAATATGATTTATTATTGTTTAAATATCATGTATACATGAAATAAAATGAAAGTTTTAAATTTTTTAATATTGTTTATAAGTTTTATTGGAAAACCGATATCATCTAAGTCCAATCACGTACGGATACATCTCGGTCCAATTCATAGATAGGTCCAATCAGATATATAGACGTATATCTCAGTTAGAGCTATCAAAATATGTCAGAACCCATGAACTAACCTGACCCACCACAGGTTCAGGTTGAAATTTCTTTACAAAATTTTGTACGGATTAATTTTTGACCAGCCCACCAAGAACTAAGCTCACTCGGGTTGAACCTGTGGTGAGCGGGGTTGGCTCACCAACCCACTTGCAAATAAATGGTCACTATTTTTTTATATTTCGATTGGGCTATGCTGTTTTTTCTTAGCCAACATATTGGGTTGGCAAATGCAAACCTCATATTTTTGTAATTTGTGATTTTGGTTTGTATTTGGGGTTGAACATTATTTTAGATTATAATGAAATTTATTTAGATTTTACTCACAATTATTAGTTTTTTTGGGACAGGAGAAAAAATTATTATTCTTTTAATTAAGTGAACTAGTGAGCCAACTCGTTTAACCCACCAACTCGTGGTGGGCAGAGCCGTGTACCAAGTTATGACAGCTCTAATATTAATACATGTGGGCTCAGGCATACAAACGTACGTACGTACATCCCAGTACATATAGAGCTCAAGCATACATATGTGCATCCCAATACATATGCTTAGACATATCAACGTACATCCCAATACGTATGGGCTCAGGCATACAGGCAGGTGTACATCACAAATGGGATTGAGGACTGTATGAGTGCATTCAAGAATATTACAGCATAAGGGAATGTAACTGTCGTTACGATTACAATAGGGCATTCATAGGGTTTATTAGTATTTACTAACAGAATAAAAATAGTTACCGTAGTGAAGTCAGGATTAGACTCGGGTAATATAAAGAAGGAGTTCAGTGTCCAGGGTAAGGGACTTATCTTTGTATTCATCTTTTACTCACACCCAAACTTACTAACTTGATTATTTTTACCTATCTTTTTGTAAACTTTTTATATTACCTTATGTTTCTGCATAAACAATAACAGAATATCAAGGAGCACAAATTGAATCTTACCCAACCATCGGACCTTCAGGATGGATACACCTATACTCTTCAGCTAGGATACGTCATCATAGTGTAGGTGGATTAGACATTTTAAGGGCTACCTGTCGAAAGGACTCTGAAGATCAAGTCAACAAAAGCTCTCTCAAGTGAAATCATAGATTAGTGGATTAATGAATTGCCTCCCTCTACTTGTTGGGGTCCACATGTATTTATAGAGTTATTAATTATGGTTGACCCTGTTTTAAGGAATGGACTTTCTTTACTGTGTTGGGCCACCATTTGGGTTGTATGGGCCTGGTCCAAGCCCAAAGACCAAGTTTGTGAGTTGATGTCAGAAGTTTGCCTATTATCTAAGTTTAAATTGGGCAGTCCATACTCATGCGTTATTTTAAGTATGCGGCTATAGCCGCTATGTATTCATTGTGTTTTTTGTATTTAGCCAATATCCTTATTTTGTGCTATTATATATGTTGGTGGTTGGGGCCGGATGGATAACGAAGCGTGCCTATCCACCTAGTATAGTACACCTTAGATTTAAGAACGACGTTAAAATAGAACATTTATAATGTATGATTATTCAAATGTGTTGTTTATATTATTTTTTCTTATTGTATAATATCGTAATATATATCAACTTTTAATTTATAGGAGAGCTTAGTTTTAGTTTATCATGTATTTTTTGATGATGGAATTTGTTTGTTTGTTTATTTTCTTTTATTTATTTTTTAATAATATTTTTCATGTGATGAGAAATTATTTTAACTGTCAATATAGTCAAGATGTAAAAAAAACATAATAATTTCTTACATAAACTTTTGATAAAAAATATGCAAAATTTAATTTCAATAATAAAACTGCTAAAACAAACATTTAGTTTATTTTATTGTTCATCAATTGACTTCATATTTAAACACTCAAAATATTTTTCCATAAATTTTTCTTTTCAATACGTAACTTTTGAAGCAATATAATTTTTTATACAAACAACATGTTAGTGTAAGTAATGTCACATCGTATATTTTAATCCCAAAAATTCATCAAATTATGTTGATTAATTTGAAGTAATTTTATACATTTGAACTTTACATATGATTTTAACAAGATATGTAATTTTACCCCGGCCACGGTTAAATCCATGCAGAATGAGCGCTTAAAACAAGTATTGCTTTTATTTAGTTTTATGACAATATACTATATATTTTAGTATAAAATTCACAGACTACATATACTAAGTTATGCAATTCAACTAGAAACTCATTCCTCTAATACCTTCACTCAATGATCTATCCAACTTTTTTTAACATTATTTTTTCAGAAGCAACTTAATGAGATTTCAAAAACTAATTTCTGACAACACTGTCTCACAGCACGGGCTAGCAACACAAACAGACCCAGAAGAGCACACAACACAAGTAACCTTAGGTTATTACTTCCTGCACCCCCATCAGATTTCTCTCAGCACCCAGAGAATTATTTTCTAAAACACAATAAACAATTTCGGATTTTTTTTTTTCGGAAAGCAATCTTCGCCTTCTACTAGGGCCCCCAGAATGCTTCTTGATGATATGGATGATAAATTTGATGAAGTGTAGGAAGCAATTCAGAATGATTACCAAGCAATTTACACTTTCTTTTATATGAACCATGCACATAGACCCAATAAATACATTTTCTGTAATCAGGGTTGATTGGCCCAATTTTATCATATTTTAGGGTTGTCATGTTATGAAATGAAAAATGTTTTTCCCTAATTCTTGTGTTCCTCTTCACTCATAACTTAGTATAACTGTCGCAAAAACCTAACAGTGTCATTTCATTAAAGGACCTAAAAAATATTTATTCTTTAAAGTAATTTAAAACAGGTTATGTGTACATTGATAAATGCACCAAAAACGGCAGGGATGTATTGCATGAGAAATGAGTTACATCATAACATATCTAAAAGAAAGAAAAGAATCTTAAATTACACGGAGAAAAAATAAATTGCATACAGAAATGGAAAAAAAGGCTTCATTACATTCATTTGATCCGTGGCTAGTAATACGTCAACCTATAGTGTAAACAACATGAACTTCACCCTAGAATCATATACACAAAAAAATTACAGCACCCATTCAGCGCATTGATTTATGATATACATTGTCTTGTGGTACAGCACCCTATCAGAACAAAGGACGGATGATGGACCGAACAAAGAATCAACTATGGAAAAAATTAACAAAGAAAACAATATGCTACAATCCCAACTTCTTCGTCAACCTGTCTGAAAGATTAGCTATTACAAAGCCTGCAAATACCTGCAGCTCATTTCCAAACCAATTTTAGCATTAATATGTGAACAAATCGCTGATAACAATTTCTCTCCATCAGTCAATAGTTAATACGTTGGTGCAAAAAGAGTTAGCATGCATAAGGTAAAACAAATAATAATGATTACTCATATATGTCGATCAACCCAACCATTAATACGTTTTCAGTTTGATTAATTTTGGAAGAAAAATGCATTTTTTTAAAAGCTCTTTCAGTAGCATTTTTTATCACAACAAAATAAGTTAAACCCATCCATACGCTAAACCAAATTACAATGTGTTGATCACAGGCCATTCATGAAATCCGAGGAAAACCGTCATTGTCATCATTCCTACTCGGTCCCTAACCTTGGCATGCGTCGTCATATTAGTCCTTAAATTGAAAGTGCAGAATAAGTCTTAGGTCTATTTTTGTCTGTCAAATTAGTTCCTAACAAAGGTGTTATGTTTCGGAACTTATATTGTTGAACAAAAGCACAAACGGAGGACAAAATTGACTGAAAACAAAAACAAAGGTTAAGGACTTGTATTTGTGTTTGTTTTTTCAATGGAGGGACTGGTATGAGAATGCGTGCCAAGATTGGAGATGAAAGTGGGGTATATTTGATGAAATCCGTTTCCTGAAGTTACTTGACAAACAACATAACTCATAAGCATGATAGAATTTAACAATATGCTATCCGCAAGAATTTGTAATAGACTAGACCAAACAACAGGCAATCCCCCACAAACATGCCCTCAACTACTCATAAATATGGACATGCCCAAACAAACAAGCAGGTAAGCAAATATAAACTATCTGAACAGATATTAAACTGCAAGGGTCATCATAACACCAAGAGGAAAAGGACCATTTTTTAACAAATATACTTATTGTTATCATTTGGGTAAATAGAAACAAAAATCCTCCCGAGGTACCGGCTAAAAAAGATCAAGTAGTTAATATCTTTAGAGATAACAATACCTGAGCTGAGCCAAGAATGTATACTGCTGAATAATGTCGACCATGAATTACCATGTCAGCCACCATTGCCAGAGGAATGGTGAGTGACATACCCAAAGTGGCCACAAGGGGAGTAGTCCATACAACGCAAAGTGCCCTGGGTGGATAGATAAAGATTTTGAGTTATTACAAGGATTTGAATCAATAAATTTGAAAGTAGGCTTTTCATGTACCAGAAGTAATCTGAGAGTACGCTTCCAATAAATCCATTTGCAAGAACCACTTCGTCCAGTTTAGCAGAGTGGGGAATGCTGAATTTGGGTTCAATTCCTAAGGCCATCAATGGCCAAACTGAGGGAAGTATAGAAGAGAATTAGCAATCTTTTAGTGTAGCAATTATAGTTTTCATGTTCGACATATAAATGAGAGCATAAAGTAGTAAGTTATTGATGAGTAATTGCAGAAACATTAATAAGCAAAAACTTACCAAGCCACCACAGTGCTACTAGGGTAAACAATCCAATATACCCAAACAGCTTTTGCACATCAACCCTTTCTCCTTCACCAGAAAATTTCTTAAGAAGAACTGCAGTAGTGATGATTCAAGAAATGGTCATGATTTATCTAAATTATCTGATCAAAACAGAACAGCCAGGACATTGCTTAACCTGTAAATAGGCCATATGACATAGCTGAGAGAATTCCAAAAAGATCGCCAACCAAAGAGTGTTTTCCATTGCTGAGCACAAACATAAAATGTCAATGTCCCAAATAAAGCATTACAAAGAAAAATATGTAATAATATATTTATTTAAAAGACTCGGTCTTAGATAAAGAACAGTCCTGATGACAGCATCCTAGGATAGTGAAATGTCATGAAAAAGAAAAACAAGAACTTCGCTTCCTAAAGTTATGCCATATGATTTTAAATAATTATCTTTATTTTTGTATCACTTCATACAATCCTTTCAGTCCCATCCTTATGAATGACATATACATCAACGAACATACACAGAAAGAGATAGATTTCTAAGAAATACAAAGCAGGACAAAGAAAAATCAGTTGAAATTATATTTTTTACCTCAATGATTTTCCTGTCATTTTGACATGAATTATTTATGGGGATTTTTTTAGTTACTCTGTAACTTTCAGGTAATTATATCAGAGTTGAAGTTATGATTCATAATATTTTGAATTGTACTATAATGTTTTCTATTTGTAAAGCTAGCCAATAACGTTTTTATACTGTAGGGATCATTGCATGAGATCTTAATTTACTTTTTGTGAGTCCTACTGTGCTATATCAATTTTTTCATGGTAAATTTTACTCCAATGCAAGTGTTTTATAAGACTTCATTTTATTGTCTTTCTTTGAACTTATTTGAAGAAGAGTTGCTTTGAAGATTAAAAGTACTTTTTATTCTGATCCAGGATTTTATTTAAGACTCAAAGTATTAAATTTTATGTCATGTCAACAAGTTCCAATGGAAGGATCTAATAAGACTCATGTCTTAAACTTATGACCCCAGCAATGCAGTTACCCTTAGTTGCCGGTGGAGTTTGTGCAAAGGTATGGAACAGTTTAAAACACCAGCAATAAAGTTCACCCAAAATACTATGCCAACATGATCAACATTCAAAAATGATTTCTTTAAGCGTTATTTTGTTTGGAGGAATGTGGGAGGGTAAAAATAATTGGTGCCAAATTTGAAAGCAGAGAATAGGTAACCAAGGTCTTAATAAGTTCTTCAACAATATGAAAATTTTAATTTCATGCAATTCAGTGCAGTTTTTCTTTTTTCCTCACCCTTGTATTATATGAAAGAGAGGAGGGTTTGCAGAACCAAAATTATAAAGTAGGATGATGTGGACTAGCTCCCATTACATTATGCAGTAAATTCAACCACTAACCACTATTCAGCTAAAACTAGAAAATCTGCTGAATGCTATTTGGCCATCAAAAAGATAAAAAACTTACGCATCACTTAATTGAGATTCATCCGCAGCCCAAGTTTTCCCCATTGTTGTCATGACAACCCCAGCCATGCTGACTAAGACAGCAACTACTTTTGCTACATTTAAAGTGTCTTGACCCATAAATGCACCAATAAAAAGTGTGAAAAGTCCCGAAGTTGATGATAATACTGTTGTACTTGCAACACTTGTTCGTGCAAGGGCAGCATTTGATAGATACTGAAAGCAACAGAAGATAATTAATAAAGTACCATTGCTACTTCCGTAAAGCTGTGATGGAAACAGCAGAATAAGCAAAAGGTTCAACATTTACAATTGAAAAACATCAACGTGAAGGAAAGGAATAAAAGTAGAAAATGAAGAAAGGCATGTTGAAAAAGTTCCATAGAATCAATCAAATGCTGTCGGCAAAAAATACAAATGTTGAAGTATGAGAAGCATGGAAACATCTTATTGTACCAATATGATCAATATGAAAAGGCATTAACTAACTCAAGGACAGACAGGTGAACATAGACTTAGGTGCTATATAAATTATCTATCCAGTGTTACGAAGGGTCAGGTGTTCTGAAGTTTTCCCTAGTGTATAGAATACATGCATGCGTTGATCTACAAGTATGGTGCAGAAAATCTGTTCATGCAACATCAACTTATCAGCAAGAGAGATCACTGGTCCAAAGAGATTATAAAAGTGTTGCGTTTGAGTTTTGCATTTTCTAAGTCATTGTGGAAGGAGACATCTATCAACTACTTTAACCGATAGATTTTAATATAATGTCACATCTTGTCAACTGTATCATAGCCTCATCGCAGGACAGATAATCAAGCATTTTTTGTCCTTCTTAACCACAAAACAGAACAGTGATATCACTCTGCAGTTACCTCTGTTATAAACCAGATAGGTGCAATGTAAAACCCATAAGAAGCAATTTCCTTCGCAGTAAGTTCTTTCTCCACCTTTAGGACATTAGTATTATCATTATATTTAGCTACCAATGGCTTTACTTCTGAAAGTGTCGCAAGGTCTAAATCACTATCTTTTCGATTTACACTCCCCAGTTCTAGTTCAAAGTTTTTCTGCACTCCATTGCTTTTGAGAGGAGAGCTAATCCTGACAGAAAACTCATCCACGCACTCTGCATTTTTACCACTTTTAGAGGAGCGGGATTTAAGTAAGTTACAGAACCAGTCCTTAATGAATGCTATTGGGAGGTAAACTACCATAAGAGAAGCTCCAAGATATGTCACTGCAAACGGCTGCTTATAATCTGTAAAAATATCCTGTAGAGAAATATTTTGCAGAAAATTATTCACAGGTATAAACCTGGAGGCTGAAATTGTTGCATGACAATGTAACATTAAATAGATACTAAGATACCACTTAAGCAGGATTTAAAACTACAAGGAGAATACGAAAAAATACAATCTCTCATGAGCAGATAATGAATCATAAGTTTTGTTGCAAGAGTATTAATAGTATACAAATATAAATCACCAATTAATAGTGTCCACCTATAGGCATATGTAACATACAGCAACATAAGATATAACTGGAAATGCATATTGAACCCTCCTCCAAAGAACAAGGACAAATTATATATATATAACTGTCCTAAGAGCATTTATAAACTTTACCCAAACACACCAACTGTTGGATAACATGATTGAATTATAAAGTTTGAAATGCTTCATAACCTGAAACAATAAAAAGGCTGATCCTAACACAAGAGCTGTAACTCAAGTAGTACCAAGTGTATTAGAAGAGTTCAAATGGGATCGGAAACCGAAGAATTCGAAGTTCATTTGTATGCAGCTCAAGTGCAGACAAAAGATACAGGCCTGCACTTTACCCGCACTTCCTTTCCCCAAATTAGATGTCCAGATCTTGTATCTCATTATTAAATCACAAAGAAATACAACCCCCGGATTGCGGAGGTTCGGAATATCAAGTCAAATGAAGTCAAACATTAATTTGCACCCAGTTTTGATCGTGTGATCGGTATAACCAGAACTAGTAATAAATATTTAACCTCATTCAACAATTACCAAAGAATCATAACCTAGGAATCAACGACAGTAACTAGAAATCCCATTAAAAAACAGAAGACCAAAAATGCGTTAAGTTCGTACCTGGGTAACTTCAGCGGAGGTAACCCAAATAACAACGACAGTGGCTATGAGGAACAAGCCAGCGTTGTATCTCCAACCCATCGCAAAAACAAAGTATACCCCGATGGACCAAGAAACTGCGAGATCCGTACTCTTTCCACACCAATTTCCCAACCAGATCTTAATCTTTGCCTTGCGTTAGAATAGAGCAAGACGCCACCGAACTAGGTGAGGTGTGGTGGGTGCAGGATTCTTGTAACCACCGAAAAGCCAAGTCTATGTGGAAAACGTTAAAATTAAGTTCCTTTTTATTTGTTAATACCTTAATTAACTCTTCCTCACCTGTCACGGTACTCAGTATTAGTAACACAACCACATCTTTCCCAATTACAGAAATTAGTATACTTTAATTTACAAAAGGACAACAAATTAGTGCTCTGAAAAGAAAATTTTATTAATCCACAAATTACAGGTTTAAAAATGTGCCAAGTCATTATGATATTTTTATTGTAATTTTAATATATTTTACAGTTGTTTTTTAATAAAAGTATTCAATTTTATTACAATTTATTAGAATTGGTCTCTTGGTTTTAAATATTCATATTTAATCGTTATAATTTTTAACTGCTAAAATTAACTCTCTCGTGTTTTGTCTAATAATACGTAATGAAAACGCGATGTGATATTAATTTGAAATTAACGAAAAACGTTAAAATAAATAAAGTATAACAATCACATTGCGTACTATAGTCTAATATTTTTTGTTTATAAATTGATAATAGATTATTACCGTACCATGTTTATTATTAGATGAAGTGTAATGAAAGAGGTCCAATTTTAAATAATTAAATATTATAAAAATTAGATATGGATTATTAAAACTATAGATATAAATTAAATTGTAATCATCGTCAAAAAATAGTTTAGCTGTGACAGTTCCGTTGGTATTGATGAACCCGGAAAGGTGAAATTGATATCTCATTTGATTGATTATGATTTATGAACATTATCTTACCGAATAATAATAAAATGATATTTTGATTGATGAAAAATAATATTTGTATAAAGAAAAATGATTTTATAAACTTCTTACTTCCAATTTTTTTTAGTGTAACTTAGATGTAAGCACATAAAGTCAGTAAAACTAAACATTTCTAATCAGGTAAAGCCTTAATAATAAAATTTTATAAGTAAAGAATCTCACGTTACCACTTATGGATGAAATTGATTTCTAATGATTAAGCGTAAAATACATAGTTAAATCATTTTATTTGTAGATAGATATAAAATATTCTTTATTCGAAAAAGAATAATTTACTAACCCTGAAAATAACAATACTTTAAAGCTAATTGCTGTTATATCTTATATGTCACGTTTGAATATACGCCGAGGATTTTTATTTTCCGTTTTCATATTGCCGACAACCTGTTAGGTTGAAATCAAATAAGCATGGTGACACATAAATAGTAAAATGTACACGGATACAGACGAATATAAACATGTAAATAAAGAAAATGGTGGGGCCTTTAATCTGCATCGTAACTGTATGTCCAAATTCGAGATAAGTACATAATTAAATTTTAAGTTTATAAGTAATTTTAGTGGATTGCATTATCTGTTAAAAACATTTGCTTTGCTATCCATTGAGAAATTATATTATATATATATATATGTTTAATTTTTAATGTTTCACATAAATTTGAATTAAAATCAATAAAAAATATATAATTAATTTTTAAAATAGTTGCTAAATAAAAAATTTAAAAAATAAAATATGTATACAATTTTTTTTAATAATAGTTAAAGACAAAATAAATGTTTAGAGCAAAGGTTAAAGATAAATTATGGGATAAATATGTTTTTGGTCCCTTAACTTTCAATGAATTTTGGAATTATTTCATTTCGAAACTTTAGACTAATTTAGTCATTCATCTTTTGAAATATGTAGGTTTAGTCCTTTTAATTAAATTATGTTATATTTATTTGACATTTCAAGTGTGTTTCATGATAGTATTTGGCTTAACATTAAAGTAAAAATGTGTCAAACAGTATAAACAACTTAAATATAATCCTAAAATGCATACGAACCATCAAATAAACTTACCAAAATTTGATTAAAATGACTAAATTCACGCATTTCGAAAGACCAATGACTAAATTGGTTCAAAGTTTCGAAATAGACTAATTCTAAAATTTACTCAAAGTTAAGGAACCAAAAACATATTTAACTCATAAATTATTTATAAAAAAAATATTTTTAAAATAATAATTAATTATAAAACTGAAATAACGAAAGATAAACACAACAAATCTTTATATAAAAAATTAAGAAAAAAATAATAAAAATTTAAGTTTTTATTTAAGCTTTTTATAAAGTTGAATATTTTTAATTAATTTTTATTTAATAATAAAAAATTTAATACTTTTTAATAATAGGTCACATCACTCAAATTTACAATAACGATTTAGTAGTAAACATTTTGAACATTTAATAAAATAAATGTTTTTTTCATTTAAACTTAATTACAAATATTTGAATTTATGAGATTTAAAACTTAACTAAATTAGGTTTACACATTAAAGTCTATAAGTAAATGTAAATAACAAATATGTCAACCATTGACTAATTTTAAAATATTAAAATATTGATATTTAATATAACAAAAACTTTCAAGAGTTAATTTATGTCAACCATTGACTAATATAAAAATATTGATATTTAATATAACAAAAACTTTCAAGAGTTAATTACAAATATATATATAGAGAGAGAGAAGGGGGGAGAGAAAGAGGGAGAGAGATTGGAGTTTAACTTTTTTTAATAATAAAACAAAAAACAAAAAAATTGTTTAAAAACATTTCTACAAATTTCAATTTTAGTAAGAATATCATAAATTTATACAAAAAGTAAATTAAGTCTTAATTTAAGAATGAACAATATTATTCTTTTTTTTTTACAAAAATTGAAACTATAAATAAAATACAGAAACCAAATTGAATCATTTTGACACATGACACAACTATGAGGTGACATGTATAAAAAAATTCAAAAAAACATAATTTAACATATGACATTGACTCTTACATCATTTTGTAAAAATCGACAACAATTACCAAATTGAGACAAAATAAAATTGTAGGACTAATTTGACCAAAATAGTAATTTAACATCTAATAAAATATATATAATTATTAAAAAAATAAAGAGAAAAACTATATGATTAAGTAAACAAATATTTTAAGTATTTAAATATTATTGAATAACTTATAATATTTAAAAATATTAAATTATTAACATATATAGCTATACATAGTAAAAAATTATAATAAAAGATATTATTAGTGAATTACCTGTGAACTTACTTTCGACACAATTCAAATTCATTTAATTTAACCCATTTAACTTATAATTTTTTTTGCTTTACTTTCACTCACTTTTAGGGAAATTAATTTTTTTCTTCTTGCACTTCTATTTTTTCTCCTTGTATCACAAAATATGAAATTACCAAAATACCCTTTTTTTTATAATGAAAATCTTTATACTTTTATTTCTTTAATATTTTTCGGTTTGAATATTTTAGAAAGTATTTCCAGAGTCGAAAATATATTTCAAAATATTCAATATGAAAAATGTAAAAATACATTTTAAAATGAATATTTTGAAAAATATTTTTAAAAAATGTAGTTATGAAAATTTTGTTCATATTTTAAAATTATTATTCCAGAAGGTATTTTTGGATCTGGAATATGAAAAAAAATATTGGAAGACAAACCTTTCGAAACATTTATTTTGAAATATAAATACTCTTTGAAACACTCATTTTTTTTTTAAATAACCCTAACAACTTATTTCCCCTGGATATTTTTGTCAAATATCATCTGTGCTTCCATCCTTCATTTCTCATAGTAGGTGGAAGACGTAGAGGGCGATGGCATTGGCTTGGCGTGTATGTAAATGTGCATCCTTTGTGTTATGCAAACTATAATTGCTATTCCAAAAGAAGGAGGTGCAAAGCATTTTGCAGCTTGTAATTATAATTTTTGTTTTTTTTACTAAAGAATAAAATAAGAATATTATAATTTATGAAAGTGCATGAAGAAAAAAGGAAAAAGGGAAAGTGCAGGAAGTGGCAGCATAATTTTTTCTAATTCAGTCTAACTTAAAGTCACAACGAGTCGAAGTAATTCATAAATTTAAACACATATTGACACTTCTACTCTGATTAGTATAATGGTACTTTCACTTTTATTATTGTAGTCGAATTCTTTTATTTTTCTAGTTTTAGTTATGAATTATAAGAAGCCAGTTTGATTGGATCACTGCAATTGATTGAAATATCTGGGACTTTGTAGGAGATACAAAAAGGTGAAATGTGCTGATTTTATATGAATACTAGTGAATCTAGCACAACCTCAAAAATCCACCTTGGTTTTATTGTTCTGATATACACACGAATAAATTCTCAACCAAACTTAGAGTTCAGACCAACACGTTGAATAGAAAAGGTGGACAATTTAAGGCGAAGAACCCCACAGAATTTCAGCGCTAACAGTCGCAAACTCTGCCTCAGTCGCCGAAACTTCCTTCACAATCCTCAGTATTTCTGATTTAACCTCTCTTTTCTCTTCCGCGCTTAAACCCTCGCCTACTTCCACTTGAATCGCAAACCTCGAAACACAATTCCCAAACGCCAAATCACAATCACACTCACTACACCCCTCTCTTTGCAAGTCCATTAGAATTTCAACCACTCCCTCTTTCACCATCGCTTCCACCACTTCCCTTCTCCCTATATATCCCAATTCCAAAACGCACTCCAACGCCGCAACGCGAAGCCCTAATTCCATCGAACGCAGAAACCCTATAATTTTGGGGATCTCTCCGCTGCACAGAATCTCATCAACCAAAGGGCTTCGAATGAAATTAATCAGCGACGACAGAACGCGAACGGAGCACTCGGAAGCCATCGCTATCAAGGCCTTGATGGTGGGGCCCATCAGCACCAGCCCGACGAACACGTTCTTGTTGAACTTCACCAGCGCTGCTATGGTCATGGCAGCTTCCTCTTTCACGCGCTTCGAACTCGAATTCGACTTCTCGAACAGCACGCACTCCAAGAGCGTGAACACCTTCGCGCGCAGAACCAGGTCCTGGAACTCTAAATCGAAGCCCTGGGAGAGTCTCTGGCGGAACTCGGCGAGAGCCTTGAGCTGGCGCTGTTCTTCGTCGTGCCGCAACGGCGGCTCCTGCAGCGCGTCGACGAGATCGCGAACGGCGACGCGGTCGATGTACTTTTGGATTTCGGACTGGATGGCGCTGGCGAGGTGGGATATCTTGCATTTGGTGAGGTGACGTTGGAGGAGGGATCGTGGGAAGTAGCCGCGATGCTTGTGGAGTTTATCGATTAGGGTGGGCAGGGAGGAGAGGATGCGGGAGAGATTGCTGAGGTTCGGGTCGGAGGAGAAGGCGGCGTGGGCCTTGGCTTCGAGGTCGAGGAGCGTGTCAATGGCGGCGCTGGAATCTGTTGGGAAGAGGAAGGAGAAAGGGTTGGAGTTGGTGTGAAGTGCTTTGGAAGCTTCTTTGAGAGCGTTTAGGAGAGTTAGGAGGCGGTGTTTGGGAGGATCATCCATGAGAGACAGACAGAGACTGAAGGAAATTCAGTTGATCTGATTTGTGTGTGCGTTTTGGAGTGTGGAAGGAAGTAGAAGAGAGGAGAAAGAAAGGGAAAGAAGAAAAAACAGAAATTGAAAAAGACAAGAATGGAAGATCAGATGGTGACTGATGGCAACTATCAGTCCAAATCATCAACACAAACCAGCAACCATTCCTCTTAGGTATGAATTCACTAATTCTATATTCCTTTTATCTTCATTCAAATTTTGTTTGCTTTTGCATTTTTACATTATATGTTTAATGTCCGGAAATGTATATATTTTTCAATATATCTTTATACATTACTGTGAATTTCATCTGAAGTAAAAAACATAGTATAAAAGAGGAAAATTATTTTCAAAAATGTTGTATTGATTTATTTAAATTTTATTACTAGATTCGATCTCTATACATTTTGAAGGATGAAATTCACCATTCTATGTATTTCATAATTGATCTCTTTTGAAAGAACAATGGTTTTCTTATAATGTTTTAGAAGGTTATTTAGTGTAATTGTTTTTATTTTGGAAAAAGGGAGCGATTATCTACTGATTTATCTTTATTTTTGTTATTTTCTGTCAAAGGAAATAAAAGGGCACATATATAATATCTTTAAATAGATATTTTTTTTTCAAAATTATAAAACTTTTTTAACCATGCACAGAGCCTTAAGGAATTATTACTCCAAAACTAGAAATATTATGATTGTTGTTGTAGATTCTAGATATGGAGTGTAATTAATTTTTTTAAACTAATAGTAGTAATGAATGCTTTCAGTATAATTGATAGGAATTCTTAAAAATTGTATTAAATAAAAATAAATTGTAAAATATTGTAATAAGTGTCTTAAATAATATACTTCTTTTTAAGTGTTATATTATATTTTTTTTCCCTTTTCACCTAATCCCAACCTAAACAAGACCTATATTCGAACTTGTCGAGAAACAGTGAAAACAAGAAAGAATATCGTTTTGTTGTTGAAATGAGATGATTTTGTTTTACAATGCGGAAGGAATATTTAATATATTTTTTGTAATGAGATAAATTGTGTTGATGATAAATATTTGATTGTAACTTTTTTTTTTATTTTTATAGATTTGAATATAGTGACATCTTTACCTCTTATTAGATAAATATATTTTGTTTTGAGTGTAGTATAAAATATTTGTAAAATAATTAAAACACAATTTAAAAATACATTATTATAGTACGTCCGAAACATACTAGTAAATAGATAGATGAAAAATTATTGTGAAGTTAAATTTCAATATAAGTATCAGAATAAATCAGAGCATACTTGACATCGTGACACATATCCTGAATTCTAGGCTGTTTGATAAATTGACAGTAGTTAAAGACTGTACTACATAATTTCTATTGTGTCAAAATCAAATCTAGAATGCGTACTGGCCACAATTATTTTGGGTGCTCAATCATAAATATTATAATCTATGCATAAATGGAGATAAATATTTCAAGAACACTTTATACATACGTAATTCATAATAATCCGATAAAGCCTCTTTCACCAAAATAAAACACTTCAAGAAAATAAAATTATAGTAATATGATATAAATAGCCTATATTTACACAAAAATGTAATACTTTGCTTTGTAGATACCATTCTCATTTTCTCCTAGAATTATAGGAGGCTTCTTCGACGATCAACCAAAAACCGAAAGAGTTTGTCGAATCTAAATGATCAAAATAATAATAAATAACAATAATACATTAAAAATATGAACTAGAATAAATACGTAAATTAGGGCTCTAAGTATCCCGGAATTTGTGCTGCGGAGTCCACTTCAAATATAAAGAAATGTTTCCGGATTTAGCTCCATCTAGAGGATAAGTTTCATTGTATTCTCCTTCTAAGATGACCTTAGTCAGTGTTAAGATCACTCTTCCAATTTTTTCCTGAAATAATCATGCTTTTACCATAACACTCCAATCGATACTGATTTAAGAACGCAGAAGGATATGATGAGATGGAGATGTAGATGATAAAAGGAGTTTCCAAACATGCACCAAGCGCCCTATAGGCACCTTTTTTTTCTTGCTTTTTCATTTAAGCAATGATTTGTTCAATTTATAAAACCACGAGCATAAGCTCCCTAAACCGCTCTGTAGGAGCAGAAGAAAGGTGGGTATATAAAGATTATGGCAACATAAATTTATTTGTCAGAGGAGGTTATTAAATGTTTCAAATTCAAGCAGTACTCAGAAGGAACAAAACAAATTCAGGAAGTATCACCTTGCCAAACGTATCATGATCGTAGACTTCCAGAATTAACATTTCGTGTAAGCCATCCTCCACAACAAAATCAAATGTTTGATTCCAAACTGGGTTTAGGGATTCATTTACAACCTGGGAATACAAGAAAGATTCATTATCTGTTCGTCAAGTAAATTCAAAACAAAAAATTCTGATACCTTTTATTTTAACTATCTCACAATTCTAATCTATTTAATCATTTGAATTCATCTCGCTATTCACCCAATTATAACGAATTAAAAAAACTAACGTAGCAAAAGCATTATGCAAAAAATGTCGAAAATCTTACTCTGGTCTTGAGTTTTTTTTCTGTTTTTCTCAAACTAAGGACAACAAATGGATCAGCCTTGCCCATTAAGTCCACTACTGGTAAGTCTTCAGCTGAAATCACCGTGACAGATAGAACCCCTCTTACGATCACGTTGCTTCTCTTACGTGACCCTGTAGGATCTTCATCCTCTCCCTCACCACTCTTGAGGGTCTTCTCCAACGAGGTTAATGAGAAATCAGGGTCAAAAGGGTTCTTGATGGCGCTTTCCACTCCAATTGGGCAGTACAAGAGCTCCAAATGCACCTACATATATAGGGTATATATTTATGTGTCGGAATAACAATTATCGACTCACCTAATACGAATTTGGCTTTTTACAAAAATCGAATTTGAACGAGTACAATATTACTCCCCCTTCTCATTATGAGTATAAGACAAGAAAACTAAACTGCAAGCATTGAAGAAAAGGCCAGATTCGATGCCTATAGTATAGGGAGAGTCTATAAATTAATAAACTTGAAAGCACTTTGGTTATTCTACCCATGCCACCGGGGAATTTCTGTAAAAAATTGCTATTGGCATTGATCAATTAGATAGAATGGTAGATGAATGTTACGAAGACGCTAAAGAATATACGTTCTTACCTCACCCCTGTATTTGTTATCTCTTTGGATCTCCAAATCCTTAACCAGCTTAAGCCATACATCCTTGACTTTACCAGGTTCGAGCTCCTGCAGTGAAACTTTGGCACAGCCAATAAGTTCAGAAGCCTGAATGCCTTCATCATCGAAAATTCTTATGGTCAAGTGCTGCGTTGCCGCATCTTCAATAGTGAATTCAAAGTGTTCATTCCATATTGGACTCAACTGGTTGTTCTGAACAAGCCCGGGCGCAGTTGGATTACAATCACACACAATAATAATTCAATAAATAATCAAAGAAAAATGTAAATGAAGCTTCCATTGGAAAAAAAAGTTGTCTTACCACTACTTTACTGCTTTTGGTTCTGGCACGAAGCGGGCGTACAAAAAGGACAGCATAGGGATCGGACTTCCCAATCAAATCTTTATTTGTTAAGTTCCTTGCTTGCACAAGTTTAACTTCCAGTATTCCAACCGGTTTCAACTCTAGATTACTGGAAGAGAAAGAAACAAACACGCACTCAAATTAAGAGAAGGATATTGAAATATTATCAAACACATATACTCATGTTACAGGTGATGAATCCCTTTAGTTTCTAAACTTTCGCTAAATCTTACGTGATGGTTGGGTTACATCACTGATCCAATATTTCTTATAGGCCTTAGAGCAAGTGCCTAGCACTATTTTTCTTTGTTCTTCGTAGTATATATTGCATTTGCATTCTTAACATCTTATCAAAAGCAAGTTTGGCTTCAATAATTAAGAAAAAGTTTAGAATAAGATGAAGAAAAAAGAATATAAAGTGTTTTTAGATGAGTCACTAGACAGCTTCAATAAAAGGTTGACTCTTATTTGTTTCGAGTTGATATTTTAAGAAAAAAGTTCAGTCCTAGACATTTCTTCATTCTCAGTTGTTGATTGGTGAAAAGTGGGTTGGTGCGCAATTTAATGGATTCTTAGGTACTTACTCTATTTGTTTCGAGTTCGATTTGCATGAACTCAATTAACTCACTTTTATACGTTGTTATTATAAAATTATCATTAATTTGATAACACAAGAAATTTATGCAATTATTTAATATCTATTTTTTTTCTATTTTTCTTTTGGATTATAATTTTTTGTTTTTATTAGTAGCATTATCCCTAAAAGTAGGTAGGATATTTGTCAAAATATCATTTTCTATTTTTTTAAGTGCTCGAAGATAAGGTAATAAAAAAATATTTTTCTACTTTTGGAAGAAAGAGAGAATGAACTTTTGCGTACCTGTAATCTCCAGGTAAAATGGGTATAATTTGGCGCACAGGCCAAGTTATAGAGTCTTCAATCGCATCTCTAATCGTTTCCTTGATAAATGACAGAAGTGTTTATTACCTAGTTAGAGTGCGGAATGAAAATGGACAATGCAATGCGAATTGATAATAAAGCCTAATTGTAGTAAGTGATTATACTTTCTCCACGTTATGAATTACAATGCATTTGAATTGCATTGCTCCATATATCCTTACCTTTATAAATAATTTGGCTAAAATCTAAATGGAATATAATACCCTTCTCAGAATAAAGTATAATAATAAATATTAATAATTGTGATTATCATTAGCTGTGTTAAACATATATTTACTTCTTCTATTATAATTTTTAACCATTTTACTGATCAATATTTTTAAGTGCATTTAATCTTCTAAATACACCACCTTCTTTGTTTAGATAAGTTCGACAATTGAAACTCGCTAACCCCAATCTTACGTATACATGAATATTGTTGTAAAAGTTAGTAAACTACTCACAGTACTTAATAATTCGTAAAGGGATGATACTGTAAAACTAACATTAATATATGTTATTGATAAAGTAATATCAACATCATTGAAAACTATAATGCCTGATTATTATTTTATCGCATAACTAGGAGATCCAACACCTGAAGATTAGAGATACATGACTTACTTATTTTGTAATATACCTTCGGCGATCTAACGTAAAAAAAATCAAAGGAAAAACAAAAGTACCGTAAACATGTGATTTACTTCGTACCTCTATTGCATCAGATACTCCCGGTAAGGCTGATAAATCACCACCAATAACCTTCAGAGTAAAATCCAGATCTTTCTGTTGCCAGAACAAAGAAAAATAGGAAGGAATTTTAGAAACAGCTTGATTTTGTAGATTACGCATATTTGAACAAGCCACATTGTGACATCACAGAAATGACATAAAAAAGCTATTTATCCCAAGTACGAATCTGCATCTTGTTACTGATATCTTGCCCTGCCCTGAACCCATGCACGTTTGCAGTTACTTGATCAAAGAGAGGATATTCCATTATATAATCTCGTATGAATTATCCTTCCTTCAAATTGTTGAATATTTCTTGGACCAAATAAATTTTGAAATGTTCTTTTTTTTTTTAATCTTACCGGTAAAAGCAAATGTTACAAGACATTGTAACTCACCTTTTCTTTCAAGGAAAAACAAACAGCTCCGAAACCCGGAAACTCATTCACTAGTGGTTTGAAGATCAACCTGAAAACCCCAGTGAATCCAATATCTTTTACCTATATACACAAGTTACCAGGAAAGAGAAAGAATAGAATGATAAGAATAACTTCAATAAGTGTCAACATATATCGACTCATTAATTATGTCACTAACAGATTGAGTTGCACAGTCCACTTAATTCATCATGAAAAGTATACAAATACTCTGATAAAGATAGAAGTCTAATCTGTCTGTATTAGAAAACAGAATAACATGCACTTAAATATACATTGCTTAAAGCCTATATGGAGACAAACTTGTGTGGATAAATAATGAAGTTGAAAGTTGACAATATTTACCAGAACTAGCATGACAGACTTCCATTAATTTGCGAAATACAAATACAATTTTCTTTGTATTCCTTTCAAAAAATGTGTAATGTACGATTATTTTTTATGAGACAACATTTAGATAATAATCCGATGAGGCAATTTATTCAGCATCCTTTGTGGTTGATAACTAGCATGGATGATGAGATAATCAGCTGCATAAAATTTACAACTTCGTAGAGGCATCTTATCCTCGACAATAAAAGGAATCAAAGAGAAACAGATATATGGACTGCCTAATATTAAAGTATAATATTGGTGAATGTAAATATTATATCAGCATGCAAAAATGTGATAGGTGGGCAATGGTTTGTGTATCACCTGTACAGGAAGTACGACACCAACTCGGGTTTTGATGTCAAGAACGATATTCGGGTTACCATCCCATTGCATCTCAATATCCATAGTCACACCATCAGGCCCACTATCCTCTTCAAGAATAGTAACTCCTAGAAATTTCAAGAAGAACACGTTTGCTATTACAAGGATGAACAGAACCAACAATTTAATCAAGTGAAGACCAGTCGGGCTCGCTTCACTTTGTTCAAACTGGTAATGAGCATGAAAATGATGAAATAGAGCACGCAATTGCAAGTACAAAACAAAAGCTCCATCCATTAGTCACAAAATTAATTACCATATTCATATTTCAAATGTATAATAATAATAATAATGCAGCAAACCTGTAAATTGTGGAGCCACAGTGCCAAGGGTCAACTTGGAGAAGGTGAGAGAAGCCAAAACAACCGGTGTATATTGTTCAAGAATTGGTTCCACACTGGTTCTTATCAACTCTGACACTGCCTATATACATTTCCACATTGCATTTTCACCACGAATATACATAACAATAAAGTTGATAAATGAAAACTATAACAAAAGTAAAGTACCTCATCAACATATGGCCAAATCCTCGTGAGTTGGACATTAAGCCAATTTAACTGCAGATAATGAACAAATTAATATCAGAACCCAGATAAAAAATACTGAAAGTTGATGTAGCAAGTAAAAGTGTATGTGTAAATGAACTCAACTTCTGTCTCTGTGTGAAGACCACCCATGATGGATAGAACTTAGGAGGCAAAAGTTTTCTGGAATCTTCCACTGTCATTCTCGCAAACACTGCTATCGTCTTCGCCTAAAACAGATTCACGAAAATTAACCCGCAACAAGAACAATTGAAAACGACTTCAAAAGATTCGTATTATTTTTATTATTCTTCTTATTATTTTATGAACTGGAATGGAAGAAACAGTTAAGATGAAATGAATGCGGATATACCAAATCGGAGCGACGTTTGGATCGAACGCTCTCGTGACGAGCGAAACCGATGATCATCACGATACCAATGGCGATACCGAGAATCATGCCGCTGAAGAATCCCATTTTCGCAAGATAAATTAATTAATCTCTATGGCAAACGCTAATCGCAAATCTTGAAACTGCTTCGCTTTTATTCCCAATGTTGTTTAGCTGAAGCATGGTTTTCACTTTTCAGACCATGTTTGTTGGAACAATGTGATTGTGAAGAAAAAAGAGAAAAATCATGTGTCTATTGTTGATTAGTTAGTTACATATATGAAACGCGGGTAATGAAGCGAGAACTAGATGTTAATTTATTAATCAACCAAATTTGTGTTATTATTATTATTATAATAAAAAAAATACAAATGAGATGTGAACATTCATTGATTATTGAGAAAGTAATCCATGTACCCCTGCTCAACTGAGATGATGAGTATTGTCCAATTAATGAAGAAAGAAATATGTTCTTTTTCTTTTATTTTCTTTTGCTTTCGTCCTATTGTTTTTTTATTCGACTTCTTTATAGCGTAACATGTTTTTTAACCTTGTCTCCTTCATATGCTAAAAGAAACAAAAAGGTAACCAAATAATTTCGTAGTTGCACAAAATAATAATCATATCATATTTTGCTGTGCGGTCCAAGTTATGAGTATGGTAAAGTTTGTATTTATGACGACTATCTTGAAATATTAATTCGAAAGGGACACAATTTTTTTTTTTAGAAAAATAAACGAAAGATACAACAGGATCCGCTCACAAAGTTATATGACCATACATACTAAAAAAATTATGGCACTTGCTTCTTTTTCAAGGAATTATAGGCATGGTTTTTCTTTCTTGTAATGTCTCATTAGTTTCGTATAAAACATATAGCCTGTAACACAATGGTTTAACCGGATATAATTATTTGAGAGAAAAATTAATAAAATTTATTAAATGATGATTAACATTAACACAAACTTATATAAATAATTATTAAGAGATATATGTCATTGGATAACAAACAAAACATTAATTAGTATATTTAAAAAAAAGTACAAAAAGTAATATGCAGTTGCCCAATCATTTGTTCATTGTTTCCCACCTAGAGTAAGATATGATGTGGGACATAACATGTTTATCTGATAAGAATAAGATTAAATAGTACATTTTAAAAATTTGTATCAAAAATAATACAAAGCTACCCATAGTATTTACGACTTGTAAGCAAATTTGTGTACATAAGAGATATATGTCATTGGATAACAAAAAAAAGATTGATTAGCATATTTAAAAAAAAATGTACAAAAAGTAATATGCAATTCCCTACTTCTTTATTTAATATACCCACAGAGATTAAGATCTGCTTTTTTTTTTTCTTGAAGCCAGCCACATAGTGAAAAGAATAAGGATAGATTTTTATAACCTATAATCAAATTCGTAGTACATAACATGTTTATCCTATAGGATGATAAAAATAAGATTAAATAGTACATTTTAAAGATTTGTAAGAAAAAATAATATGGAGTTCCCATGATTTTTATGACTTGTAAGCAAATTCGTGTACATAAGTGATATATGTCAAAGGATAACAAAAAAAGATGATTAGTATATTTAAAAAAAATGTACAAAAAATAATATGCAGTTCCCAATCATTTGTTCATTTTTTCCACTTAGCTTAAGATCTGATTTGGCCTTTTTTTTTTCTTGAAGCCAACCACATGAAAACAATAAGGGTAGATTTTTATAACCTATAGTCAAATTCGTGGTATATAACATGTTTATCCCATAGGATGATAAAAATAAGATTAAATAGTACATTTTAAAAATTTGTAAGAAAAAATAACACGGAACTCCCCATGGTTTTAATGACTTGTAAAGCAAATTCGTGTACATAATATATCTCAAAGGATAACAAACAAAAGAATGATTAGTATATTTAAAAAAAATGTAAATATGTGGTTCCCCAATCATTTGTTCATTGTTTCCCACTTAGAGTAAGATATGATTTGGCCTGTTTTTTTCTTCAAGCTAGCCAGCTTGTGGAAATAATAAGGGTATATTTTTATAACCTATAATCAAATTTGTGGTACATAACATGTTTATCCATGATAAAAATAAAATAAAATAGTACATTTTAAAAATTTGTACGAACAATTGTTCTTATGGTTTGTAAGCAAATTCGTGTACATAAGAGATATATGTCATTGGATAACAAACATAAGATTGATTAGTATATTTAAAAAAACAATAAGGATAGACTTTTATAACCTATAATCAAATTCGTGATACATAACATGTTTATCCCATAGGATGATCAAAATAAGATTAAATATTACATTTTAAAAATTTGTACGAAAAGTAATACGGAGCTCCCCATGATTTTTATGACTTGTAAGCAAATTCGTGTACATAAGGGATATATGTCATTGGATAACAAACAAAAGACTGATTAGTATATTTTACAAAAAAATGTATAAAAAGTAATATACAGTTGCCCACTCCTTTCATCATAATTCCCCACAAAGATTAAGATCTGATTTGACCTGTTTTTTTGTTCAAGCCAGTCATCTAGTGGAAATAACAAAGGTAGAATTTTATAACCTATAATCAATTTCGTGGTACACAGTGGCGGATCTTGACTAAAAATGTTGAAGGGACCAAAGTAATATAATTAGGGATGTCAAAAAAATCCGTACCCGCGGGTATCCACGGATAAAACCCGCAACGGGTAGGAAACAGATATTAAAAATGGACACACACACACACACACATATATATATATATATATATATATATATATATATAT